>Ga0066710_100000008_pt1 | contig 65063 bp, 52 predicted proteins | sample GraSoiAngelo_159_FD_79666 | JGI IMG/M metagenome (GOLD analysis project Ga0066710, IMG submission 79666) | Grasslands soil microbial communities from the Angelo Coastal Reserve, California, USA - 14_1009_16_40cm | ecosystem: Environmental > Terrestrial > Soil > Grasslands | place: USA... | reverse complement strand
TCTCTATCTGTCCGTTTCGCATCAAGACGATCCGGTCTGTTTCCTGTGCCACGTGCTGGTCATGGGTCACGACGACTAGTGTTAGCCCATAGTCACGGTTGAGGCTTCTGAGAAGTCTCACAATCTCCTCCGAGTTTTCGGAGTCTAGGTTTCCAGTGGGCTCGTCGCCCCATACTATTGCGGGCTTGTTGACTAGGGCGCGGGCGATGGTGACTCTTTGTTGCTGACCGCCGCTGAGTTCTGCGGGCTTGTGGGTTCGCCAGTCTTCCAGTCCGACCATTTTGAGGGCGCTTCGGGCTCCTGTCTTGGCCTCAGACTCTGACACACCGGATAGAAGCAGCGGCAGCTCTACGTTTTCTTGAGCTGTGAGAACTGGGAGGAGGTTGTATGCTTGAAAGATGAAGCCCATGCGTCGGGCTCTGAACTGGGCTTTTTGGTCGTCACTCATTGTGGCTAGATCTGTGCCTTCAATCGTGACCTTTCCCTTTGTGACGTCGTCGAGGCCGGAGACGCAGTTGAGAAGGGTGGTTTTTCCGCAGCCGGAAGGCCCCATGACGGCGAGCATCTCGCCCTTCTTGACTTTGAGGTTGAGGCCTCGTAGGGCTTCGACCTTCAGCTGGCCGGTCTGGTAGATTTTCCAGACGTCCGATGCGTCTACTATGACGGAATCCTCGATCGTAGTCATCGAGAACGCTTCTATTTCGACCCGGGCTCGGCGGTGATATTAACCCTGACGCTTGGAGCGCTTGCAACGCGTAGGTCTGCAATGATTCAGTGGAAGAGAAGTTTCCAGACCTTGTCCGAGGCGCGTTTCAACGCTTCATCGTCTTCCCTCCTGAAGACTTGAAGGAAGACCGGTGTGAGGATTCTCAGGATCGTCTCTCTAACTCGCCTGCTCGTAGTTGTGATTGAGGGCGAGGGAGAAAGTTTCAGAGAATAGTTGGGGCCGAAGACTCGTTTGAAGGTCGACGATGCTCTCGAGAGCTGATACTGGGACGTGACGAGAAATTCCGGTCTCAGGTCCAGCCGGCGACAGATTTGTTTTGCGTAATATGCGTTGTCTACTGTTGTCTTGGAATTTTCGTCGACGACCAGCCGACTCGGCGGGAATCTGTTCTCCAGGGCGGCGCTCTTCATGTAAGCTGTTTCTACGTGGGTTCCGAGGGCGACAATGATGTTGTCGGGGTAGCGCTTGGCTAGCGCAATAGCCCTTTCCATCCGTTGTCTTGCGTCTTGTTCTACGGGTGTGCCGAGTACGAGGGTTGCATGTTTCCGGTTTCGGGAGTCGGTGACGGCAGGCGGCGACTTGGATTGGTCGCTAGTGGGGAAAGGGGTCATTTGTGCCCAGATAACTGCAGCGTTGGAGCTTGGAGGCTCGTGGGCTCGGGAGGACTTGCGAAAAAAAGGTGGAGGTTCAGGGTACTGGTAGGGAAGGAAGGGGCTCAGTGGGTTTGCCGCGTCTGAACTGGCTTCTGAGAAGGACCCAGAGTGCCACTGCGATTGCTCCTATGGCTATGGTGCTGATGGGGCCGTAGAGCAGGAGGGGCGAGAGGATTGCTTGGACGGTGTTTGCTGGTCCTGTTGGGCTTCCGGGTGGTGTTGTTGGGCCTTGTGTTTGGCTTGCAGGTGTTCCTCTATGGTTGAATGGGAGGTCTGTTGAGGTTAGTTGCATTTGGACGGAGATGTTGGCGGTTGTCTGGTGGGTAACGGTGGTCATCGTGGTCAGCTGGATGCAGACGTACGGGTAGCCGGTCGTGCAGAGTGATTGGCCTGGCTGGTAGACTGTTTCAGTGGTCTGAACAACGTTGATGGTGTTGTTTGAGCGGAGTAACAGGTCGTTTGTCTTGTCATAGTCGAACTGGAGTGAGAGTGCAAAGTCTGCGCTGTTTGTGCTGAAGGACGGTGGAAGCGTCGTTCCATTCCCAAAGGCCGGCTGAGGCACAGTTACCTTGACGGTCTGTGTGAAGCTGGACCCGAGTTTCCAAGCATCATGGTCGCCTAGGTTTCCGCCGAGGCTTACTATTTCGCTTCCGCGTACGCTCGAGTAGCCTGTTAGAATTTCGACTGGTGAGCCGTTCTTGAGCGGCCCGTCTACCCACCAAGTCGTGTACATTGGTTTGTCGGGTAGGTTGAGGTATGAGAGCTGTGAGTATTGTCCGTAGCTGGATATGCGGGAGATTGCCGTGGCGTACTCTTCTAGTACTGTTTTGATGAGGGCTGTTGCTGTGCCCGCGGATTCTTCTCTTGTGGATAGGTTGATTGACTGTTCGAAGCTGCCGGTTTCAGACACAGGGCTGAGTTGCACGACTCCGAAGTTGAGTGTGAGGCTTAGGTGATGGCTGACGTTTAGGAGAGCGGTGTTGCTGTCGAGCCCAACGATCTTCCAAGATACTGGTCCGCTGACGTCGAACTGCATTGTTGTTGGAGGAGCGGGGATTGGAGGTGGGGCTGAAATCACTTGGATCTCGCCTTTTATCCACGGACGGTATGAATCATAGTATTTGTAAGTGCCAGGGTTCTGGACGGTGGTGTAGCACGTGCTTCCAGGATACACGTAGCAGTAGAGGTAGAATCCTGAGCTGTTTGACGTTAGGAAATGGGTCAAGGTGCCTGTGTTAACCCATCGGACCGTGTAGCCTGCGGTGACGTAGAGTGGAGACGGGTAGAAGTGGCATGCTGTGCTGGTACTATTTGGCGAGCACACTCCGTCATCGAGGATGTTGACGGTGAGTGTGGAGTTTGGGGGTAGAGTTGCGATTCCGCATGCGTAGCCCTCGTTTGCTGTTGCAGAGCAGCTCTGGACGGTTTTGACTGATGCTGTTAGCGTGTAGGCTGCGGTGTTTCCTAGGCTGGGTGCTGGTGAAGCATGCGCGGGGGTGAGCAGGAGGAAGGATAGAGCGACTAGTGTTAGACATGCCAGGGAACGTGTTGTGAACTTCAAGGTGCTCTCGTACTAGTGGTTTCTTGGAATAAAACCTTGCTGCGAAGAGGGGTCAAAGCTGTGGATTTCCGATTCTCGTGTCTCAAATGGCCGCGTCCGTACCCGGCCATTTTTCCGAGGCGCGTTTTCTATCTGGCGGTGAGTGTCGGCGATTTCAAGCTGACAGGGCGTGACATATGGGAGTCTGGGATTTTGGCAGACTGGAATCGTTAGCATTTTCGTTAAGGCCGTCGAGGCGATGTTGTTGTCGGTGACAAATAGCGATTCAGGGCTGATTCTGGGCGATATCTTGCAAGAGTGACCGTTGTCTGTGAACTGGCTGGTGTACTGTTCAGCCCTTCCAGAGTCCGATGGCTATTCCGGCTAGGAGAGCTGTTGATGTAAGCGGGAGGAGGGTGGCGACCTGTGAAGTGGTGGATGCGATCGTGGGTGCCAGCGAGTAGGCTCGATAGATTGCTTGCCTGCTAAACTGGTCCGGGTTTATGTTGACGTAGCCTGTAAGGATGAGGAGGACAACGAGGGATATGATCGCCATGGCGAGTTTGAACACGCGCTTCACCACCACGCCTAACAGCAGTCCTATGGTGAAGATTGTTATTGTGAGGCCTATGCCTCCAGCGGTCAGGTCTAGGCCGAACGCCAAGGATTGTCAGCTACATGATGACACGGAACCCATTGTTTATGCCTATGGGATGTTGACGTGGATCTAATGGACTCGGGGCGGGAGATTTGCGCTCGGAAGGAATATTTTCCTACGTGAATTATGGTCTTCGGAGCCGTGCTACTCCGAATCGGCCCATTGCGACGTTGCAGATGGATGGATCTTCGCAGCCTCCCACTGGTATGTGGAAGAAGAACAGGATGCTGTGGGACGCGATCCGAGCGAGTATGGTTGTTAGCACGCAGTTACCGAGCCCCGGAGGCTCCCTAGAGATGTCGAACAGCAACTGTACGACCGGGTTTCTACTGAGACTGCTCGTAATGTGAAACCGCAGTATCCTAGTGTCCGATATTTGGTCTTCGCCGATTGGCTTGACCAGCATGCTCGTCAAGGAGGAGAGTGACTGTGTAGCGCTGGGTATTAATTCTCGGTGCGGGCCTTGGTTTGGTCCTAAACAGTGCCGCTTCGCAGTTCCGCTACTCTCCTCCAGCTTGGCCATCTCTTTTCGATCAGCTGGTCGAGGGAGAACCTGCTTGTTCCGTAGGTTGCGTTTGTGAGCAGGAGGAAGACGAAGACGAAGGCGTAGATTACGCCAGTGCCTATGTCCGTGGAGCCTGGGCCGTAGGGTCCGCCGAAGCCTTCGGGGACTGACCAGATTAGGAGGCTGAGGAAGAAGCCAGCTGTGTACGCGAGCTTTCGCAGGAAACCTGTGATGAGGCAGAAGGCCAAACCGACCTCCAGCAGGCCTATTCCGTAGACGAAGAGTGCCGGGTTGGACGTTGTGGTTGAGGCCCAGTAGGAGTACCATCCTGCGAGCCAGGCTGGTTGTCCCGAGCCGGCACCCAAGATCATGCTCGGGAAAGATCCGACTAGCTCAGGTTGGAACTTGAAGGCTCCGTCTATTCCCCAGACTATTCCGAAGATGACCCTCATCACTGTCTTGAGCAGCACAGCGTTTCTCGTGAACCAGTTATCAAGGGCCACTTGAATCGTAGCCATCTAGACACCACTCTAGACGGTGAGCCGGGCAAGTTGAGCCTTACTCTATTCAATGCTTACCATACTGGACAGCATCGAGGGAGGCTTAGGTCCGGCTTTCAGTGTTCCTGAGGTCGGGTCTCTCTCACGTCTCAAACGGCCGCGTCCGTACCCGGTCGAATTTTCAAGGGTCGTTTTCTGTCTGGCAGGGAGAATGGGCGAGTCGGGGATGACAGGGTGCAAAACGGGCGAGTCTAGGTTTCTGCGGATGTGGGATCGGTAGCACTTTCCTTCAGGCTGGCAGGGCGAGCGTTAGTGGTCGCGGACAGATTGCGATTCGGGGCTTGTTCTGGGGGATTCACGCTTAGGAGTAATGCGCGATTACTTTCACAATTGCAAGCATTTTGCTTAGGACAATAGTGAGAGGCGGAGAAGGGCCCCCATCGCGAAGGCGAGGTTAGTTCTTGGCCTCCCTGTTCGGGCATCACCTAACCCATTGAACAGGCTTGCTAGAGAGGTACAGCCCTTCTCTGAAGCGAAGATATAGAATGACAGGTTCTCCAAGAGTCGCGATGGTCAAGCCTTTGTCAGTCAGGGCGTATTGCACCCTGGGTGGTCGAGTGTTCAGGACCTCTCTTTCGATAATGCCTTTCTCTTCCAGTATTTTCAGCTTTCTTGAGAGGACTCGGGGGCTGATTCCCATCATGGATTTCCGAAGTCCTTCGAAACCTATCGATTTTAGACTGTACAGAACCGTAATTATTTCAATGGACCATTTGCTGAAGATGGTCCTGACGATTGTTAGGTTAAGCTCAGTAAACATAGACGGGTCGCGGGGGGTGTAGGGGTTGGCCATGGCGACCGTTTCCTTCGACCAGGTAGCAATCGCTTCTCGCAGCTCCTTGAATCGCTGGCGCAGAATGTCCGAATGGGTACGCTCCAAACTACAACCTTACGAGTCTTTCCATGATTTTGCGAAATCGTGTTTGGTCGCGTAGGCTTCTTGTCAAGGTGGAGGCGAAGAACCAGTACCGCTTCGTATGCTAATAAGCGACGTAGAATTTTTTCTGTTGGAAAAGTAGTCGAGCTTTAAAAATTGTCTGTTGGGCCGAGAAATTTTCCTCAGTTACGACGTAACGGAAAAGATACTTAGTTGTGTGTCACTGCTGCGAGGCTCGTTGAGTTACGAACTTACCAAAAAGTCAACAGAATTTATTTTGAACAACCCGCCCGCTGTGTTACATCAGCATGATTTTGCGTGCGGTCTAATCACATGTAAACGTAGTCTATAATCCATCATTTCCGACAACGTCTTCCGAAGAACATTGAAGGGAATGCAACCACAACAGATCAAGAGACCAGGGAAAGCGTACAGGATTCTAGCGGTCTTCATCACTGGGCTTTTCGCCGTGTCTTCATCTTACGCCATTCCTGCGCTTGCTGATACCCCCACTACCTTCAGCGGAAGAGCGTTCGCAGTATCTGCCACCACACCTCTAACAGGGACTCTGACGTTCGCTGACACAGGACAATTACCACCCCAAGGCGGAGAAATAGATGCAACAGTGGTGTCAGTCCAGACGCAACAAGCCCAAGCAGAGGTGTTTCTCTCGGTCACAATGGGATTTGACCACCGTGCGGAAAGCCAAGCAGCGATAGCTGATGCAACATTGCTCCCAGGAGACTCAAACCAAGTCACAGCAGAGTTTGTCGAGGCTCATTCTCTGGCAACCTGTACAGGCGTATCTGGTGGAAGTGAAATAGCGAACCTGAAACTAGCTGGCCAACAAGTCACTGTAACTGGTGCGCCTAATCAAACAATCACTGTGCCAAGAGTACTAACCCTAATCATAAACGAACAAATCGTTTCATCAAGCGGAGGAACTAACGCAATAACAATAAACGCTCTTCACCTGACGGCGATAGGTGGAATTGAGGTTATTGTGTCAAGTGCTCACAGCGACATAAACTGCGGAGCCAGCCCGCCTACACCGAAGGACTTCATGACCGGTGGCGGCTACGTTATTGGTAATGGCGGTGGTAAGGACAACTTTGGCTTCGTCGCAGGCCTCAAACCTGGCAAAACCATTGTGAGCGGTCACCTGAATTACATCGACCACTCATCAGGCGACCCTGTGAAGTCGATTGATGTGACTTCATACTCTGGTACAGGGCTCTGCAGAGAGTTCTCTGGCCCCGGCACGGTAAACGGACAATCTGTCACCTTCACAGTCAACGCATGCGACAATAATGAGCCTGGCAAAAGCTATGACACCTTCAGCATACATTTGTCAAATGGCTACCGTGTAGCAGGCGTACTAGCCGGCGGCAACATACAACTCCACACGTAGCTGGAAAATCCACACCTAGCTGCCAAACCCCATTTTTTTTTCTGATCTGAAAAGAGTCTCAGCAAGGAGCAAGGCCAGAGGCTTCGTTTGTGGGCAATACGTCCTGGTTGCCCTTTTCGCTTCGTCGCTCAGACTTAGGTGCCGAATCTTTCTGCCGCGCGAACTCTCGCTTTTGCGGCTTCTTCGTCTCGATTCTTCGGCGGTGCGCTCGTTTCGAGTGAGCTGAGAAGACGAGTCGAGATCGCGGCTATTTCATCGACTGCGGCTAGGAACGGGGCTTCATTTGTCTTCGACGGCCTGTTAAAACCGCTGATCTTCTTCACAAACTGGTGCGACGCGGCGCGAATCTCTTCGGGGGTGACAGATGGGTCGAAGTTGTAGAGAGTCTTGATGTTCCTGCACATTAGCTTCGTCGCAGTAGTAATGATCGAGGGCTGATTAGGGTTAGTCCTTGATGCTCGACTCTTTTGGCATGCGGAATCGAAGGTGCGTTCGAATCAGAGCTTGGTCCAGGCGATTTACCCTCGCCATGATTCGCAGGACGACTTTCGCGAGTTCCGTCTGGTGTAGAGCCTTAAGAGGGACGTTCGAGTGGTGGGTAAAGGATAGTTCTTGCAAGCAATGGCTGAGAAGCCTCGGAGTGTGGTTCCTTTCGAGACCCCGAAACGTCCTGTCACGGATGAGTATCACAGCGTGAGGGTTGTTGATGATTATCGTTGGTTGGAGGATTTGAATGACCCGGAGGTTCGCAGGTGGAATGAGGAGCAGAGCAAGTACAGTCGTGGTGTTCTAGATGCTCTGCCCATGAGGGAAAAGGTCCGCGAACGCGTTGCTGCATTGTACGGCGCGTCCTCTGCGGATTATCCCGATGTCAAGTTTGTAGGTGGCCGGTTTTTCGGGTTGAAGTTTCAACCGCCTAAGGAGCAGAGGTTCTTGGTTACTCTCGGGTCTGTGGATGATGCTGGTTCGGAGAAGGTTGTCGTTGACCCTAACAAGTTGGACAGTCGGGGGACGACTGCTATTGACTGGTATGTTCCGTCCTTGGACGGACGCCTGATCGCGGTTTCCCTGTCCCGGGGTGGGAGTGAGGAGGGAACGTTGCACGTGTACGAGGTGGAGACTGGGAGGGAACTCTCGGATTTCATTCCACGGGTGAACTATCCGACAGGCGGCGGAAGCGTGGCCTGGAACGCGGAGGGGAGCGGGCTCTACTATACGCGGTACCCGAGGGCTGGAGAGCGTCAGGTGGAGAACCTCAACTTCTACCAGCAAGTCTACCACCACTGGCTGGGTACGCCAACCATAGAGGACTCGTACGTGATCGGGAAGGAATTCCCGCGTATCGCTGAGATACGGCTCAGCAGCACGGAGGATGGTAGCTACTTGCTTGCTACCGTGGCGAATGGTGATGGTGGAGAGTTCGCACACTACCTTATGGACCCGTACGGCACGTGGGCGCAGGTTACCCAGTTCGGTGACCAGGTTACTGGGGCGGTGCTGGGGCGTGATGGCTGTCTGTATCTATTGTCCCGGAAGAATGCGCCGAAGGGCCGGATTCTCAAACTAGCACTGTCAGACCCGGAACTCTCCCGCGCTAGGACTGTCGTGGAGGAGGGTGCTGGCTCGATTGACAGTTTTGAGCCAGCCCGGAATCGCTTGTACGTTGTCGAAGTGGACGGGGGTCCGTCGTTGATTCGTGTCTATGATTTGGAGGGGCGAGCTGAGAAGCCTGTTCCCGGAGAGCCTGTCAGCGCAGTCTGGAAAGTGTTGAGGCTTGACGGTGACGTGATTCTCTTCCGAGAAGAGAGCTTCGTCACACCACCAGCCTGGTACCGGTACGAGCCCTCGACAGGGAAGTCAGTGCGGACCGCGCTGTTTGTCACCTCCCCGGAAAGCTTTGACGATTACGAGGTGGTCCGAGAGTTCGCTACGTCAAAGGACGGAACCAAGGTTCCATTGAACATTATCCGGGCGAAGGGTGTCAAGCTGGACGGCAAGAACCCGACGATTCTCGGCGGATACGGCGGCTATGGGATTAGTCTGAAGCCGTACTTCAGGATTCGCAGGCGGGTCTGGCTAGAACAGGGCGGTGTCATAGCGATTGCTAACTTGCGTGGTGGCGGGGAGTATGGCGAGGACTGGCACAAAGCTGGGAACCTGACCCGGAAACAGAACGTGTTCGACGATTTCGTCGCGTGTGCTAAACACTTGGTCGAAGCTGGGTACACGAGCGCGTCGAGGCTGGCGATTGAGGGTGGGAGCAATGGTGGCTTGTTGATGGGGGCTGTGTTGACGCAGCACCCGGAGCTGTCTCAGGCCGTGGTCTCGTTTGTTGGTATTTATGATATGTTGCGTGTTGAGCTGGACCCTAATGGCGCGTTTAACGTGACCGAGTTTGGGACCGTGAAGGACCCAGAGCAGTTCCGGGCCCTGTACGCTTATTCGCCGTACCATCATGTGACGGACGGAACCAAGTACCCTGCGATTCTGTTCATGACAGGGGAGAATGATGGGCGGGTGAACCCTGCTCATTCACGGAAGATGATGGCGCGTCTGCAGGCCGCCAACGGGTCCGATAGGCCGATTCTGCTGCGGACAAGCGCAACCTCGGGACATGGCGTGGATACGGGGCTCAACGAGCAGGTCGCGGAGGACGCGGACGAGTACGCGTTTCTACTGGACCAGCTCAGGGTGGACTACAAGCCGCGCGTGAACAGCGAATAGGTGTGGCGGTTTCGTTCGGGTTCAGTGATCTGTTTGTTCGGGCTCGCGGATGGGAGACAGCGACCCCCCCGGGCCCATTGAGAATGTTTGACTTTTTTCGACATGTTTCCCCTGACGAGTGCCTTCCGGGCCTAGCGTGGCGGCTAGGCGAGCGGAAGGAACTCTCAAGCGGCTTGTGGAAAGAGAGCGGGCTAAGCTCCCCGGCAAACCCCTTTTCTCCGTGCACGCCTAACTAGTGCTCGATGACAGAGGGTCTGAGGCTGCCAACGGTTCATGTAGGCCTATCCTAGGGCGGACGAGTGCAGTCTCAGGCCACGTTACCCGCAACTTCTCCCCGACTTCAAAGCATCCTATACTCGTGAAGGGACGATTCATCACAGGGCTAACTTTTGTGCTGCTGGGTGTGTGTTGAAAAGGCTGCTAGGGATTCGAATCTTGTCCCGCATGTTGGACATGAGTAATGGGAGGTTCCCGTGCCGTGCACTTTAGCGTGCTCTCTCAGCTCCTCGGCTGATTTGAAGGCACCGGAACAGGTATAGCAATCGTACTGCACTGTTGTCGTTTCTGTCGGAGCTAACGCTATTCCACCTTCGCACATGTAAGTACGCCTTTTGCGAATAAAAATGGTTGGTTTCTAGACGATTAATTTGTGTTCTAATTTACTATAAGCGGTTCGAGTATCGATTTTCCGGGAGAGGGTAGCACTAAGTCTCAACGACGGCCATCGTCTCGAAGGTCCGTCTTGGAGCGAGGAGTGGTTCTTCGTCCAGCAGAGGGTATAGGGCCACCACGACGGCATCGGCTTACCCTAGCCCTCCCGCTCTAGGCATGCTCTCGGCTGATCTGACGTGTCCGAGAAGTTTCGCGGCGTCCTTCCAACAATTCTGGTGGTAGAAGGCGATCACCATGTCCGGCGTGAAGGATGGAGTCATGTGGCTGTGGACTGTTCCGACGACGACCCTGCAAGCTCTCTCTAGGTCGTTGATGGTCTTCCCGCAAAGCCCGCACATTCCGTCGGCGTTCCCCGCCACAACGGTCGGGGGGTCCTTTCTCAAGAGGCTATCCCGGAGGCCGACCTGTTCAAGCAGGTGAATGATGCAGGCATAGGGGTCCCTGCTGGCGAGCTGTTTATTCTCAACGAACGGTTATTAACGGTTGAGGTGGAGATGAACATTACAGCGTTGACCCCGGGAGCTTGAGTGTGTCGACCTAGTTGAGTCATTCCTCGCGTTTCGGTGATGTAATGTAGATCGAGTCGTCGATGCTGGGACCGTGTCTGGGCCTTAGAAGGTCGCTGATCACTCTCTCCTTCAACAGAGCGATTTGGTCTCTTAGAGACTCGCCGAAGGTGAAACCGGCCCTTTGAGAATATTCTTTGTAGAGTTCGGTCACTGTCTTGTAAACAAGGACCCGGGCGGGGTTTCCGAAGGACCTCGTTAGGACTTCGACCACGTCGTCGAACCTGCTGGAGATTTCCGACTGTCGGATCCCGTTTCTCTCCAGTAACTGGAGTATCTCATCCTTGACGGTCCGCCCGAGCATGTCTTCGACGACCGTAATGAAACACCTGTTCATGGTCGTTTGAAACGTTTCTACTATCGGCGGCCGCATTGAGGAACCACTGTGGCAGGTGTCACTTCTTGACTTGCACGTTAAGCGTAGTGTAACAGAGGCCTGTCAAAACGGGGCACGGGGCACGGCCGGAGTGTCACCCTAAAGAGGAGGGCTGGGTTGAACTCGACTCTTATCCACGTGCGGTTTCACTCTTGTAAGTCGAGTGAGAGGGGAAGGGTAGTGGGAAAGACTACTGGTTTCAAGGAAGCTACCTTCATCGAGGGAAAACTCGTGCGTATCGCGAAAAGTAAGATAGAATTCCTCTCGAAAGATGAGACAGGTGGACTGGCAATAGTCACGGCAAAACTAGGCGAAGGTGTGAACGTCGATCTTGATCACGTGGGTGAGGAGGTGAGAGCAGTTATTGTGGACGGGAGGGTGGCTAGAATTACTCGTTTGACGCCGAAACCACGCGAGAAGCCGCGGCAGGAACCGTTTGAGACCTCGAGTGTTCCTAGTGAGTTAGGGACAGACCTGGCTGACTAGCTTCCCTCGACGGAACCGTTCGGGGCGAAAAGTCGACACTGTTGTAGTTTTTTCTCTCCCCAAATGATCTTCAGCGTGAAATAGTGGGCACAAAACCTCTCTGTCTAAGTCAAGCCTAGGCCTCTGTTACAGGCTTCCTTTTGCCCGCCGTTACGACACTAGCCCTTGGTGGGGCTGATGCCTTCCTTTCGGCGTTCTCGAAAAGGAGTGAGCACAATCGTCGCCGAGCTTTTGATGGTTCTCATCGTAATCATCATGTCAGCCACGGCTTTCATCTGGGCGGTCCCTGTTTTCCAGTCCACCACAAGTGGGGACAACTCCAACCTTGCCTTCCAGGAACACTTCCAGACGATAACGGGTTCGTTTGCATCATTCGTTGCATCCATACCGGAGACCGTTCAGTCGAGTCCCGGTCCATTTACTCCCTACCAGACATGCTCCGCATCCTCACCGGTAACCTCGCCTACCTCGGCAAACATTTTCGTCCCCGTAAACGGGGTGTGCAGCATCACAGCATCCGTTGGAAACGTCTACGTGTCCCCTGGCGGTAACCTGACGGTCGTCGGTGCAACTATCAACGGAGACTTGTACGGCGACAACTCGCTAGCCGTCAACCTGAGCAACGTACATGTTGTCGGTTGGACCCACATGTCCAACGTCCAGAATGTGGTCATTGTTGGAAGCTTCCTCAACACTTCCGGCAACATGTCACACTGCACCGATGCCTGTGGCAGTGCTATGTATGAAGGTGGCCGGGGCCTCTTTACAATGGTCAACACAATTGTGACTGGACAGGTCGAGTCCGAGGTCAGTCACTACGCCACAGTTACAGGCAATACCATTTCCGGGAGACTGGAGGTTGAAAGCGCGGACTTTGGCCAGATCGCGAACAACTATATCGGTGGCGTTCTCGACCTTGACCAGAATGGTGTAATCGTAATCTCCGGAAATACTGTAAGCAGCAATCTTCTCTACGGCACCAACGGCTGGTGCAGCACTGGGTTCAACACCATCTCCGGTTCGACCAGTGGCAGTTGCGTTGGCAATCTCTCGGTTGATATCTTGAACACCGGGGATATACCTGTGAAGCTCGTTACAATCTACGTGTCCAACGCCCCCTTGGCGGGTGGTCTTTCGTGGAGTCTTCTCTCGGGAAAACAGGTCCAGTGTGGAAATGTGCTGGCTTCGACCTGCACGATTCTTCCTATCATAATTCCTGTGGGTGAGATGGCTCGTATTACGATGGGCTGGACCCCGCCGTCGACGACTTACCCGCTTCCTTGGAACTACATCTACTTCACGTTCGTCTCGCGATATCTGAACTTTGTAGACGGGTATCTCTACTTCACATACGGGCTAGGGGTGCAAGTCCCGTCGCGGCTTGAGAACAGGGTATGTCCGCCCTGCATCTAGTCCCCTATTTCTGTGGTCTATATCTTCTCTTTTCGAGCGAGAGGGCAGCAGGCCTCACCAAACATAACTGTTGCAGAAAAGAAAGTGCCTGGAACTAAGTTCCGCGTTACTCGTGGCTTTTTCGAGGCTTAGTTCCAGTTTGCTTCTCGATGCTGCGAAGGTTGACCTCCCTTACGAATGCCTCTGTGATGAAGTCGAGGGCGTCAATCTTCTCCTGCATTAGAATATCGGTTATCTTCAGCGGGTGCTCGGGGATCAGGAGGTTGTCGTTTGAGGCCACGAAGTGCTCCCAGTTTATTCCTACGTCGAGAATTGTATCTGCGAGTTCTTCGTCTGTTAGAGTAGCGGTCTTGGCTTGGTTGACGAAGTTTTGAAATTCCTCGTCAGGGACTTGTAGGTCTGCTACTGTCCGAATCGGCTTGGGAGTCGTTCCCCCAAGCTCGTGGGCGAGAACGTGTGCGATAAAAGTGAAGTTTTCAATCTCGGTGAAGTGTTTCATCCGCATTTCTAGAGGTGTATCCCCTATGGGATTGGAGTCAGGAAACTCTGAGATTTGGGGAGCTCCTGTTTGCGGGTCGTTGAAGCGGAAGACTCTTGATAGTTTCAGCTGGTTCGTCCGGTTAATGTTTTTGCCCGAAGATTCTAGTTCAGTCCACGACTCTCGTTCCTTAGTTTCTGCGGCCATGTTTCAACCCCCTCTGTTACGGTTGCGGTGTTCATTTCTGATTTGTCACCCGCGCTTCGACTCGGCGGTTGAGTGTGGAGTGTTGTACGGTTAGGGAATGAGTAGACCAATGGTTCACCTTTCAACACTGTCTCACTGTTTCTCGTTCGGCTCTGTGAATTCTGAAAGACTTGTGTCCGCTCTTGTGACGAGTTTGATGCCCATGGGTTCGAGTGTTTGTGATAGCGAGCTTGTCAGGTTGCGAACGTAGTCCTCTGCGTTTACTTCGATGCTTCTCGTTTGGGATAGTGGTTTGACTGTGAAGGTTCGTCCCTGGTGCTTGAAAGGGTAGACTTTGACAAAGCCTACTGTGTCTCCCCTGGAGATTCGTGTTCCTTTCTCTCTGAGGAGCTGGGCTGCTTGGTAGGGCTGGGGCATGGTCTTGGCTTTTGACTCAGCCACGGGGTCCTCGCGGATTTCGACCTTGTATTCTAGGTCTTCTACTGGAATTTGGCCTCTTCTGAGCCTGTCGAAGGCCTCTTTGACGACTGTTCGAACTTGCTGCTTGGCCTGCTCGAAGGCTTCTGGGGAGCCGCGTCCCTGGGAGAGTGCTGTGAGGCAGTCTTGGAAGGTGTTGAGGAAGAAGCGTGGGCTGTTCGACTTGGCCACTGTGAGTCCTTTGATCTCGGGTCTTCCGTCTGGTAGTATGCCGAAGTAGGCTTTCATGGCGGTGCTGAGGACGCAGACTGCGTATTGGCGGTCGTGGGCCAGTTCTAGCCCGAACTTTCCTTGGACTTGTTGGATGAACTGTTTGACGTCTTGTTCTGTGGGGTTGTCGAGGAAGACGCTGTCAGTGTCGCCGTACTTGGGCCGGAGACCCTTGTCCTTGGCCATGTCGAAGGTGGTTTGTAGAACGTGACGGCCGTAGGCTGTGATGGCTTCGCCCAGTAGTGGGCTGGCTAGTCCGTGGATTCTTATCGTGACTCCGTAGCTTGAGACGAGGAAGAGTTTGAGAATCGCTGTTGCAGCTTTGGCGATCTTGTAGTCTTCTGAATCATGTGGGAGGGTCTTGGTGAGCGGTTTGAAGTGGCGTATGCGGAGGTCGCGTAGGCTGCCGATTATTGCGCTGTAGATTCCTCGCCGTCTGGTGCAGATGTGGTAGTCTAGACCGGGGACGATGTTGCCTTGGCACTCTGTGTGGGGGCACTTGACTGTTTCGTAGCTGAGATTGTATTGGTCTATGATGCCAGGGTAGAGGCTTTCGAAGTCTAGGACGACCATGTTGAAGTAGGTTCCCGACTCGGGGGTGATTGTGAGGGCGCCTGTGACAGATTTCTTGGTACTTCCGAGACGTAGCTCCTCTGTGTTGGGGATGAGGATGTTGTGGGTGCGGTAGTACGTGTGGAGGATGCTGCGTATCCATTCGCTAACGTTGTGGCTCCGGTAGGTTCGGGTTAGTGGAAGGTTGGCTAGGCGGCTTAGAGTCCAGGCTTTGTAGTACTCTTCCTCGGAAGAGTCTGAGTCTGTGAGGCCCAGGGTCCTGGCCGGGATTTTTGGGATGGGCTGGGTGGCATAGGCGTAGGCGTTTCGGAGGATTGAATGTTTCAAAGTGTCCTTGCTGTTGGCGTTGGGGAAGAGGGTGTTGAGGTGGGATTCTTGGCTGGGGCTCAATGGCGCGTGTGGGGTCCAGGTGTTGTCCTGGAACTGGTGTGTTAGGCCGAAGCGTAAGCCTTTGTCGTACGCGTAGCCTAGCGCTGGGTCAAGGTCTAGCTCCCAGCCTTTGACGGTTCTAGGCCGGGTCTTGGTGTATGTGACTCTGGTGAGGGTTCTTTCTTGTTGGGTGAAGAGGTCTTGTTTCTTGACGGTGTTGTCTGTGGTTTGTCTGTCTGTGAGGAGGTAGGGTCGGTAGGCTAGGTCTGTCCAGATGATGGGTTGTTGGTCGCTTTCCCGGATTAGGGTGAGTGTTAAGCGGCTGTTGTTGTAGGCGGCGTCCATGAGCCATGCTGGGCTGTCTGCGGGGTTGAAGCCAGCTCACCTGAAGGCCTGATCTTGTTCTGGTGCCAACCGGTTAACTAGGCGAGGCGCCTGTTTGTGGGCTCAATAAGGCTTGATGACCGTTGTCACTGTGTCCTTCGTAGGACATGCGGGCTGACGGGCGTGAAGGGAGGGCTTGTCGGCGCGCCGAAATGGGCGGGGTCTGGCGCGCGAGACTCGAGTAGGCCCCGGGGGGTCTAGAAAGTTTTCACGCGAAAAAAGATTATCGCCAAAAAAGAGATTCTTCAAAAATGATTTCCATGTCTTCCCTGTTCACTAGTCATGAACAGACACAGAAAGGCGTTGAAGTGCATGGAGGCGCATAATGGTTTTCTTGGTTCGAGATGGGCGGGTGCGTCTGCTGACTAGTTGGATGGCGAGTGGGATTGTGAAGCCTGCTAGTACGCCTATGAAGACGAGCCAAAGATGTGTTTGGACATAGTTTGCGGCTTGGCATGGGAGGCATGTTCCCGATTGTTCGGCTGGCTGGGATGTGGATGGTGGTGTTTGGGGTGTCGGGGGCGGGGGTTGTGGTGTTGGTGACGGGATTGGTGACGGCGAGGGGGACTGGGTCGTGTTGGCGAGTTGGACGGTGTACCAGTCGACGTTGAGTGTTTGGAAGGAGTAGCCTGCTGTTCCGACTTCGACTCCCATGAGCTGGTGTGGTGTGACTGTGGGTATGTTCCAGTTGGTTGCTGCGTTTTGGAATTGTGTTTCAATGTTGAAGCTTGTCAGGTTGCCTTGTTGGCCGGGCTGGAGTTGGTCTAGGACTGTGTCGTATCCGTAGCTGTTGTGTGCGTCGTAGGTGTTTTCTGTTCCGGGCATGGTGTCTGTTCCGTTTATGTTTTCTGCTAGGCGTGCTTCTGTGTCGAACCATTGGTATGTGTGGCATCCTTGGTTGTCAAGGGTGGTGCTGCAGCCTTGGACTGTGCCGGTTGGCAGGTAGTAGTAGAGGCCGATGTAGATTTGGTAGCGTGAGCCGGGCTGTAAGGTTCTGTTCTGGAACTGGAGGGTGACGTTGATCATGTTGTATTGTAGGGGCTGGGTTGTGGGCTGGCCTTGCCAAGGAAAGCTGCCTACCTGCGCCGTGTCATAGTAACTGTTAGTGTAGCCGGTGGCGTTTGGGTTAGACTGGCGGGTCTCAAGGACGCCGTTGATTATGGCAGACGTGCTGGGAGGGACGGTGGAGAGATACCAGGAATTGTCGAAGGTTCCTTGGACGGGAAGGCTTGTGGCAGCCGGCAGGACGGAGAGAATTACTAGGGCTAGCACTATTCCCGGTAGGACTTTGGAAGCGGGTATGCTACCTGCCGTACGCGCCAAGCCTGCGTCCTTTCCCTATTGAGGGAGAGTCGTTTTCGAACGCCATATAGGCTTGAGCGGGTCACCATGGACGCGGAGAAGTACACGTTCTACTGGACCAGCTTGAGGAGGGATTACACGCTGTGATTCGGGATTAAGACCCGGAATTTCTAGTACAGAGTAAGACACCGCCTAAATTCCTCTCGACTTCCGAAGGATGGAATGTGACAGTTCTGCACAACAACTCGCTTACCATCAAAGTCTGGTTCTCGTTTTGGGAAAGCGACTGCCGTTCGGAAGGGGCTGTATTTCGAGCGAGTGGATTGAGCGAGCGAGTTCGGCTGACGAAAAGTCCAGAGAAACGTGATGCTGTGGGGACAACGGTCTTCGGTTTGGGCTGTTGCTTGATCGTCTTTCGTATGGACAAGTTAGGTACGATTACGGGGCTCTTCTTGGTCGTGCTAGGGATATTGATGCTCTTGTCGCGAAGCAACAAAGAGGCTGTTCAGCACGTTAAGCTGCTCGTCGGGATTGAATCCGAAAACACCGAATTCCGGGTTATTTCAGCACGGGACAAGACTTCTGCGGAAACCGCTTTACCAGTAGAAAGGAATGTTTAGATTTTCACTGTCTTCTGCGCCAATATAGGCGTTCCGAGAACGCTCAAGATTGGTCGAGCCGAGTTTTCACGGCTATAGGAGCAAGGCAAGTCTATATCCTCTCTCGTTGGGAGACGAATCATGGGTACGGAGGCGCAGCTGGAACCGTGGTTCTCAGCACCTCCATCGCCGTATCTCAAGTGGGCAGGAGGCAAGAGTCAGCTTCTAGAAACCTTCACGGGATCCTACCCCCCTAGTTTTCGCAGGTATTTCGAACCGTTCTTAGGGGGAGGTGCAGTCTTCTTCCACCTATGCGGGCTTCGCAAAATTCAGTGGGCCACCGTATCTGATTCTAACAAAGCTCTGATCAATTGCTATGTTGCTATTCGCGACAATCTTGAGAAGCTCATTGGGAAATTAGCAAGACTTCAAGAGCATTCGAAAGACAAGGATTTCTACTACAAATATGCAAGACCCACGTTCAACGCCATCCGGTTGAAAACAGGCCTCGAAGGCGACATCGAGAAGGCCGCCCTTCTGATATACTTGAACAAGACGTGTTTTAACGGGCTGTACAGAGTCAATAGTCGAGGCCAATTCAACGTTCCCTGGGGAAGCCACAGAAACCCTCAGATTTATGACGAGGAAACACTTCGAGCAGTACGTGAATGGCTAAGGCCCACTGCTGTTCAGCTTCTCTGTGCGGACTTTAGAACCGTGCTGGTCACCGCGGAGAAGAATGATTTCGCTTACATAGACCCGCCGTATCAACCGATAAGCACAACCTCAAGCTTTACGGATTATACATCGCAGGGTTTCTCGTTTTCTGACCAGAAGAGGCTCGCACAGTGCGTCGCAGAATTGGATGCAAAAGGTTGCTATGTCATGGTGAGTAATTCTGCTCACGAATATGTGAAACGACTCTATGAGAAGGTTGGGAAAAAAGGCCACTTTGAAACGGTGTACGCAGCCAGGGCAATTAGTAGCGTTGGCACCGGGAGGGGAAACGTTCCCGAGTATCTGATTACCAATTATAGGACTCACTACGACTAAGAGAGATCTTTGGGAAAAAGTCGTTGAGGGCAAAGGAATCGATCTGAGAGAAGACGTGTCTTTTGTTACAGCTCGAGAAATCAAGAGCTTCACAGGCCAAGCTGAACCGAGAATACTCGCGAAGATGGACCAAGAAACCGATTTGCCTGAGCTGTTCAGGCGATTCGGTGTATTCGTCTTACCCGTAGATAGGCGTAGTTACGCCATTGTCCATGGACAAGGTTATCATCGAACTGAGAGATAGATGATCACGAGCCTCAAACTCATGAAGCAACACTCCCCATAACCTTGATCGAGATGGCAGAAAAGTGTCCCCTAAGTGAAGGTCACCATCTTGTGCATGCGTACAATTCGGGACTGTTGGAACGGTTTCTCTCCCTCAGCCCGCTCTATGGATACCTGAGTGGCAGGACTACGACACCCGAGTTTTCCTTTCACATTGGACAGGGTGCAGCTGAAAGTAAAGGGGGCCCAAATAGAGCTCACCAGACATATGTTGATGGAGGACAAGTGGTTGTTGCTGAGGCAAAAATCGGGATCCCTCAATCTTTCATAATCCGATAGCTATACTACCCATTCCGAACTCTCCAGTTTCAAGAACCAACTAGACCCATACGAACCATTCTGTTTGCCTACGAACACCAGACAAAAACCTACAACCTGTGGGAATACAAGTTCAAGGAGCCATCACGATATGAATCGATCGAACTGGTAAACTCAGCACGGTATTCCTTTCGCGTAACACCGCCTGACCCAGGGCAGTTCGAGGTCGATGCAGATTTGACGCAAGTGATTCCTCAGGCTGATGACTTAGGGAAGGTCATGGATCTTCCCGTCCAGGTCAACATGGGCAAGGCGGATGGTCGAGCGATGGCGACATACTTTGATTTCACGCAAAGGCAGAGTTCCTACTATAGACAGGCTGCCGAGATGTTAGGACTCGTGGAGATGAAGGCGAACCGGTATTTTCTTACCAGCGTCGGACGGAGCTTCGTTAGCTTGGCCACCCCTGACCGAATTAGGGCCATGACCGAACTGCTGTTCAAGCATCGAATCATGCAAGGGGTGCTTAAGAGACTAATCTCTAGTCCGGAGAAACCAGTCACAAGAGAAGACATCACGGCCACGATCTCCCGCATGAGCGCTCTGACCGGCACAACTCTTCCGAGAAGAGCTCAGACTATCCTCTCGTGGTTCAGATGGATGCAAACAAACTTCGGATTGGTTGTGGTGGAGAAGGAGAAGGTCTGGCTCGCTACGCGGTTCCCAAACCTGAACCGTTTCTCTCACTGAGAGCCGGCGAGTCGACAAGAATGTGCAGAAGAAGAAGACTGAGTCCGATGCTCAATAGAAGAACTTCCCGTCTTCACGCCATTGGGCAGAAACGGCCCCTCTGAAGCCATTCGAATCGTTGAAACAAGTATTATCGGTGCCGAGTCGTATCCTACGAAGAAGGAACTGTGGCAGAGCCTCCCGAAGTAGGTCCAATACCAGACCTTCAATCGAATAATCGATTATCTAGAGAGTTCCCATCAAGATTCATCTCGGTAGGGACCAGATAGTCTGGACCTTTCCAAACAGTGCGTACGTATTCTCCTCTTCATTGAACCACTTTAGTGCCACGGAGGAGTCAATCACAGTTTCCGTCGTGTGTCCCGCCACTGTCTGATCTCTCCAGCTTCGCTCCAGCCTGGAGTCCTTGTGGATTCTCGAAACTTGTCCAATGCTTCGGCCGCCTCTCGCATCTTCTTCCGTCGTAAGGTTTCCTCAAAGACCTCCCCGGCCACATCGCTCCAGTTCATGCCGAGGTCTCCTCCATCTTTTTCTTCGAACTCTCCGGAACTGATATTCTTACGTTAGCCATTGTGCCCGGACATAAGCGAGAGCCTTGTCCCCTATTAGTGTTCACCAACGATGCAATAGACACATGCAAAGGTTCGCGTGCCAGAGGCCGACGCAGAGTTTGGCGCCAACCTGTCTGCATCTACCGCTAGGACCAGACATTACCGGACGCCGTGTCGTCCCATGCGACCGGGTATTCAACACTACTACTTTTGCGCTCGTTCTGGTTACAGAAGCGATTAGACCCGCCAACACATCTCTCTACTCCGATCTGAGGTGAAGCCCTAGAATGTCTTTCTTGGCGAAGAAGGCCCCCGTCTGGGCCGTGGTACTGTCAGCCCTAGCCGCCACGGGAATTAGCACAGTAGCCTTCATGGCCCTCCCTGCGCTGTCAGACGCCACGCAGGCAAGTAGAGACTTTTCCGTTTCCACCTCCTCCTCACCCGTTACAGTGGAGCAAGGCGCTACAGCCACCTCCACCATCACCATAACCAGCCTGAGTAGTTTCGACCTAGCAACAGGCCTGACCACGACAATATCCCCCCCGACAAGCGAGCTGACAGTCCACCTAAACCCATCAGTGGTCACTCCGCCAGCGAATGCAAAGACAACCTCATCCGTTACAATCACAGCCCCGCCCGGAACACCAGTCGGAACCTACACGGTCACCCTCACAGCCACAGGCGGAACAAAAACCCACACCGCCACCCTGACCATAATAGTCGCCGCGGTCCCAGACTTTACCATCACCTCAACACCAACATCGCTCATCGTATACGAAAACGCGGCTAACAGCACAACCCTGACTTTGACAAGCGTAGGCAGCTTCAGCGGCAACGTCTCACTCACAGTCACTGCACCCTTCGCTACCCTCGGCGTTGCCGGCGGCCAATCCCCACTCCACCTCGCGGCAGGAGGCGCTAACACGACAACTCTCGGAGCCTACGCAAGCTCCCAGACACCGCTCGGACCCTACGCGATCACCGTCACCGGAACATCAGGAAACCTCGTCCACACCCTCAACATACTCATCACCGTCAAGTCGGGAATCATCGGCTGCGGGCCCCCGATGTGCGGAACAGAAGCCCTCAACCTCGAAGCCTACTTCTTCACCTCGACAACCAACGTATCCCTCTACCTGCGAAACACCGGAAGCGCAAGCCTCGCCCTAGTATCATACTATGTCATGGACCCGGCAGGAGATCAGTGGATCAACCTTCGCTGGAACGCACCCACCATCAGCGTCAACACAGTGGCTGGGACACAATTCCTAATCGGAACAAGCTGTTCGAACTGCACCCTTGTCGGTTCCCCGTTCAGCTTCACAGGAGGCTACTCCTACACAATCACGGTTGTAACAGCCCGGAACAACCAGTTCACGTTTACAGTCACGTCCAGCAATCCCGTAGAGTCCCTCAGCCTTGCCACGTACAGCTTCCCGTCCAGCACAAATGTAACACTCTACATCAGAAACACAGGAAGCGCGTCTGTCAGACTAACCACCTACTATGTTCAAGACACGTCCGGCGATATGTACACTCGAACGACGTGGTCAGGCCCAACCATCTCCACGAACACCACCCTTGCGGTCAGCATCTTGATCGGCCCCAGCTGCTCACCCAACTGTTCGCTTACAGGCTTCCCGTTCAATTTCACATCAGGCCGCTCTTACACCGTAACAGTCGCCACAGCCAACGGCAACCAGTTCGCGTTCACAGTCGCGGACTCCACAGGTCTAGAATCTCTCAACCTTCAATCATACGTCTTCACATCCAGTACCAATGTAACACTCGATCTGAGAAACACCGGCAGCACGTCGATCAGTCTCGTCTCCTACTACGTCAGTGATACATCAAACAACACTTACGCTCGGGCATCATGGGCAGGCCCAACCATCACGGCAAACACCACGGCCTCGGTCAGCTTCCCAATCGGCTCCAGCTGCCCCGGCTGCACTCCTACAGGCACCGCCTTCACCTTCACACCAGGCAACTCCTACACGATAATAATAGTCACCGGAAGAAACAATACGTTCAGATTCACAATAATACGCTAGCCTTCGAGAATCGGTCTTCAAGCTTCAGTTGCTCCAACACGGTCTACGTTTGGGTGGGTCCCGCCGAAGTAAATCCTTCCAGAAGTTGGACCTCGATGGGTCTCTATTGGCATCCTTTGATCCAGCCGGAGATGCCCAGTTCTTTGACTGTGATCTGCACGGGTTCGGGCTCGTCCGACTTGTATATTCCGCTCTCGTCCAGTTACAATATTCTCGGTCTAAGGATGAAAGTGCCACGGGCCTCTGGCTTCAGGAGCAGCTTCACCTCCCCTGTCTTCAACGGGTCCAGATGCCTTCCCTCCAGGTGCAATCTCTACGGTTAAATCTTGGACCCTAACGCAATGGTACTCGACTCTAATTGTGTCATAGTTCTCGCCTCATCCTTCTATTCCTCCTAGCCCTGATAATTCCCTCCATACCAGCACTAAGACCAGCAGCCGCACCCGCCACACCTACTCAGCAGCAGACTTTCAACATCACACTACTAGTCCCAACGTCAAACAGTGCAAGACGGGCATGGGCAGCCATAATCCAAAACAACCTCGACTCATTAGGAATCAACGCGACCAGAGTCGAACTCCCGTTCTCCCCTGACATATTCAACAGGGCACTGGCACCCAGCCCAAGTGTCCTCGGAAAAACCTACGACCAAGGAGGCTTCGACCTCCTCTTCGTCGGCTACAACCTCGGAATCGACGCTGATCCCTGGTCGCTCTATCACAGTTCGCAGTTCGCCCCGGCCGGACAAAACTACTACCTCTGGAACAACACCCAGAACGACCTGCTGACATCTCAGATCAAAGAAACCATCAACAAGACACAGAGGCTTGATCTTGTAAGACAGTGGCAGGTTCTCGCCGCCGACGAACAGCCTTCAATCCCGATACTCTATACACATGAGATTGTCGCATTTGACAACAGCGTTTCCAACGGTAAGGCCATTTTCACTTCCTACCACGCACCATCATGGCCCCCCCTCGAACACCTCACGACCACCGCCAACGCCTCGCTAACTCTCGCCCAGACAGGCCACGCACCGGGCGAGGGACTGATACCAGAACTCAGCACCTCATACTACGACACGACAGTCTCCAATGAAATATTCAGCTCATTGGCGATCCGAAACGATACAATCCTCAAAACCATGATACCCCAACTGGCCTCCGGCACCGTCCAAGCGCCCGGCTGGTCTGTCACGCCTGACGGCAAGACCTGGATCGTGAGACTTCGACCGGGAGTGACGTGGCATGACGGAGCGCCTTTCAACGCGACCGATGTGAAATTCACACTCGACGCCATCCAAGACGATGCCCTAGCCCCGCCGACCGAAGCCTTCGTGAAGGGCATCCTCGGAGGGAAGAGTGACGTTACTGTTGTTGACCCGATGACAGTAAAGTTCAGCCTTCCAGCGCCCTACGCGTACTTTGTCGAGAACATTCTCACTTACCCAATACTTCCCCAGCACATTCTCAAGAACATCCCATTGAACCAATGGGTCACGAGCCTGTTCAACAAGCCCGACACCGGGTCTGGAGGAGTGCCCCCAGTAGGAACAGGACCCTACAAGTGGACAGGCTACGACTACGTGACAAGCACCGTCCACCTTACCAGGAACGACAACTACTTCGACTTTCCCGACAAAGGCAAGGCCGCCCTCCTCTCCAAAGGACAGTTCACCGTCAAAAACTACTACGTGAGAAACATAGTCGGCACTGATACGGCCATCACTGCGCTAGCGAATGGCCAAGTCAATGTCCTTGACGGTCAATACCATCTTGAAACCCAGCCCGCCTTCCTCAGCACCTGGGGCAGCAGCAGGTTAGCTGACTACGACGCGTTCGGGTCACAGGAAATCGGCGTCAACATGAGACACCCAGTCCTCGGCACGGGAGTCGACACTCCACTAGGACGCCAAAACCCGTCCAAAGCCGCCCTCGCCGCAAGATACGCGAGACAAGCAATAAGCTCTGCCATTCCGAGGCAGATGATAATCGATCAGCTCCTTAACGGGTACGGAAACCCCGCCATAACAACCCCTGTCGTAGGCAATTACAAGACCGGCTTCGCCGTCACAGAAGGCTTCAACACTGCACTCCAACCCTACAGCTTCAACCTGACAAGATCCAGGGAGCTGTTGAAGGCAGCCGGCTACTTCCCCAACCAGCTACCCGTCGCCTCTTTCACCTTAACACCGCTCTATCCAATCGCTGGGCAAACCATCTACTTCGACGCTACCGCAAGCTACGACCCTGACGGGACAATTACCAGCTACGCGTGGGATTTCGGAGACGTCCAAACAAGCTTCGGAGCCACACCTGTGCACGCTTTCGCCAGCCCAGGCACCTACCACGTAAGCCTGACAGTAACTGACAACGGCAGCGCGATGACCTCCGTGACTTATGACGTCATAGTGACCTCGCCGATCTTCGACTTCAGTCTCTCCTCACCTTCACCTAACAGTCTAACCGTGGCGCAAGGCTCGATCAGTCCCTCTTCATCCATAACTGTGACCTTGGTAAGCGGCACAACTACTCCGGTCACTTTTAGCGCGTCTGGTCTCCCTATGGGCGTGACCGCGACTTTCACAAACAATCCCTGTGGGCCAACTTGTACAGCCACAGTCACTTTCTCAGCTACTGCAACGGCAGCAATCGGAACAGTATCGATCTCGATCATCGCTTTTGGAGGAGGCGTCAGTCACTCGACCAGAAGTCACTGGACCAGTCTGTCGTTGAATGTTGTTGCAATGGCTTCCACGCCTACCTCTGTCACATGCTCTCCTTCTTCACTAAATGTTGGAAGGTTCACTACGTGCGCGGTCATCGTGACCGGTTCGTCTCCTTCCGGTGACGTGACCTTTACGACTAGCAGCTCGACAGGAGCATTTACTCCTTCAACAGCCACATGCACACTCTCATCGGGAGCGTGCTCAGCGACTTTTGCTCCTGTCCTCGCAGCATCCTCCAGCCTGACGGTCGTAATAACCGCCTCGTACTCCGGGGACGCTAAGAACAGCCCTGGCTCTGGAACCTTTTCATTAGATGTTTCTAGGCCGGCGGGATCGCTAGCGATTGGCACAACTTTGTCAACCGTGGTCAACGGCGGGGTCACTGCGAACCAGGCCTCAACCGGTATGTCCGTCACTATCACAGGGTCCACAGCGATCGATGGAACTCCCGTTGGTATCACAACCCAGGATCTCAGCATGCTAGACTCGGGCGTTGGAACTTCGAACTTGACCGGTCCATCATACTATGACGTGGTAGTGATGGGAATAACGACTGGCAACGCCCAGGTCTGCATCAGCTTCACCTCGGCAAGCTCGAGCACGACGATGCAATACTGGAGCGGAACGGCTTGGACAAGTGCGTCCAACATTACAATGAACGGACCAACAGTCTGCGGAACAATCTCCGTGTCCGCGCTAACCGGGACAAACATAGCACTTGGCAACGCGGTTCAACCGGTTCCCCCGGTTGGAGGCAACAACTTCCTCATCTACATAGGAGCAGGCGTCGTAGCCATCATCGTCCTGATCGGAGTTTTCCTCGTTCTCCAGCGAAGACGATCGCCAACACGAGTCACCGCATAGAACACAGCTCTAATGATTTCCACTGGCAGCCTCCTCAGTCGTGGATTTCGACATGGTTCCTAGGGGTCGACCAGAGTTCCGTCATTCTTGCTCTGTCGCGACCCCTGCCTAAGGGAGTTGCTCTGTCTTGTTTCGAGCCCCCATGGCGCAGGTTTCAATTATCGACTGGGACGGAAGAACGGGTTCCTGAGTTCTGAACGAGAACTCTTGGGCCTATTTTCCTTCTAGGTATTTGCTAACTGTCTCATTTGTGAAAGTGTCAAGGTCCATGTTCAACGCTGCGCCGGGGTAGGCCCAAGTATAATCCTGTATCTCGTCCCGGTCGATTTTGACCGGTTGGTCTTTTGCTCTGCAGAGGTAGTCGAGGAAGATGTAGTGTCGTTTCTTCCAGAACTCAGTCGTGTAGATTGCCTCCTGCATCAACAACAATCGCTCAACCTCCACGTCCAAGCCCACCTCCTCCTTCACCTCTCTCCTAACAGCCTCCTCTGCTGTCTCTCCAAGCTCAATATGCCCCCCTGGAAGCGTATACTTGTCAAACCACTTGTGAGACCGGGCCAGGAGAATCTTACCCTCACCGTTCACTATCAACCCGCCAACAGTAGGCTCAGGATAAACCTGAACACGCGAAGCCTCCGACATCAACCGTCCAACTCAGCCAACCTCGTCTGACCATCATGAAATAAGTCTGTCAGATTATTCCTCGGAGGTCCGTTCACCGACTACTTGCGGATTCGTAATGCGATACTCGGGCCGGGCAAATCCAACAGTTACTATTGACAACAACAGACCCAGCACAGGTGACGGCGTTAAAGACAGAACTCTCTGCGATACAAGCAGTGCTTGCTACAGCACCTCTCACCGCAAACCTCCCAGCGCTCCCATAACCTGGGAGCAACCCTTCCTTTTTCAATCCCGACAAGTCAGAGTCTTCTAGAGGCCCGGCTCTGATCCTTCACTACTCAACCAACTCATCCACAACTTGTTCGGATTGAGCGGGATGGGCGTGAAAGCTACGGCTAGTTTGGCAGAGGCTCCGGGAACCTAGATGATTTCAACACTTTCTGCTGTGACGCCCAGCCTGGCAAGTTCGTTTCTCACATGGTCGCAGTGGTCCCCGTGGAGAATTATTCGGCCGTTCTCGACATCACCGCTTGTTCCGAGTCTCTCCTTGAGCTTGTGCGCAAGCAGGGGCAGGTCAACGCTGTCCTTGATCAAATCGTGAGGCTGGATAACAGTCACTAACCTACCAGAGTGGTGGGTCTCGAGTCGGACGACGAAATGGGCTGACTCCCTGTCAAGATGCTTCAGAATGTCTGCGAAATCCAACTCGTCAGTTTCTTTGGCGGGCCTATCCACCTTGTGTGCTGGACCGTTCTTAGGCTTCGACAAGCGTGTGGGAATGCTCCATTTCGATTGTAATGGCTGACAGTCGAGGGCGTGTGGAAAATAAGGTTATACACCCAATAAACCAGCCCGTCGAGCCCGCAAGGGCTGGCTTACACGACCGGAATACGATACCCTGAAGGCTTCAGTGATTTCCACGAATTCCTGTGCAACAAGTATGGTGTAGATCGAAGGCGGGTCTTCGTCGAGTACAGTTCAAACCCTCCTCCTCCCCTCCACGGAAATAGACCCGGATACTATGACGGACTGCTCTCCCAGCGCGAGAAAGACGGCCATCTTGAGTTCCTCATCACAGTCTTCAAAATCGCCCAGGATCCTCTGCTAACGCTCGGTCATGAGTTTGCTCACCTAGTGGAGGACTTGAAGCTGGACAACTTTGACAAGCATCTCGGTCCCCCGGACGATGCTCGCGAGAAGAAGTTTGACGACCTAGCCATACAAGATCTCAGCCAATTCCAGGCCCAAAGAAGGCAAAAGAAGAGAAGTCAAGGTTAGGATGAACCTTGGTCTCCCCGGAAAATCTGACTCCAAGTGAGTTGAAGAAATCCTTCGATGAGGCCGCCAACCGCGCTGCTACGTTTGTGAGGCGAGAATATCCCAATCTGGTCGGCGTTCTCGTTCATGGCAGTGTTGCCAGGGGAGAACCGGGGCCCTTCAGCGACATTGACCTGGTGGTTGTGACGGGTCGGGGAAAGAGACCCTCGCCGTTCTCATACTTTGACGGAGGCATCTATGTTGGAGTGGGTTTCCTCCGCGTTGCGGACCTTGAGAAGGAGTTCAGCGATCCCAAAGCATTCTTCTGGGCCCGTGGAAGCGCCCAGGCAACAAAAGTGCTCTATGACCCTAAAAATATTCTGAAGAGGATTCTACTACGCTGGAAACGGGCGAAGCCCTCCCAGCAAATCCTACAGACAACTATCTGGGACACGTACCACAACATCATCGAATACTCCGGAAAGCTGAAGAACGGCTGGCGCAACCGAGACGAGTATCTGACGAGATACGCGGCCCGAGTAATCGCCCAGTTTGCCCAGAGAGCCATTATCGCGCTGAACGATGTCTCGATTATCAGCGAGAACTACATTTGGCATCAAGTCTTGAAGGCAAAGAAGAAACCAAAGCATCTAAAAACAGACTATCCCATCGCCCTCGGAATAAGAGGGACACGAGAAACACCGAAGGTCTACAGCTCAGCCTTGAGGCTTTGCAGAGAAACCATGAGTCTGGTCAAGAATGAATATGGTGAGAAGGCCAAAAATAGACGATTTAGGGAGCTGCTCGCGGAACCGATGGTCAAACGCGGATTGTAAATCCGAGAAAGAAACGTACCGCTCAAAGTCTCCCGAGCAGGGAGAGGGCGTATTTTCTGAAAGTGTTGTCTACCGGAAGACTTGCATGCCCCACTCGATGGCGGCTATTGCCACGTCGTTTATGCTGACCTGGCCGTCGCCGTTGAGGTCCGTGTCGCTGTTCCAGTTTGCATTGTTAGATGTGGAGCCGAAACTGAAGGCAATGGTCGCTACGTCAAGGATGTTGACTATTGGCTGGTCGGCGATGTCAGGGTCTTTCGATAGGATGCAGCTAGTGTCTGAGGTGCCGGTGTTAACCATGCAACCCAGGCCCAGCCTGTAGAGGGTCGCAGCGGACACTAGTAGGAATCCCGGTGGATTTCCCGAGGAGTATGCGATCGTAACGTTAAAGGTTCTTGAGAAGACCTCTTGTCCCGTTGTTGCGTTTACTACGCTGACTGAGATTGTGGCGGTTATTGTTTGGCTGGTGGAGTTGACCGCAACTGACCCGGTTGCTGTGACGTTGAGGCCGTGGAACGTGCTAGTGAAGATGAAATTGGGCACGCGGACGGTCTTGGAGGCTTGTGGGCTTCCGTTCGTTGTGATTAGCGACAATTGGACTCTGTAGATTCCAGGGAGCCTGTACGTGTGCTGGACGACTCTTCCAGTTGCGTTTGCTCCATCGCCGAAGGTCCAGAAGTAGTCTTTAATCGGGTTTTGCGGGTCGTAGCTCTTGCTCTCTGTCGCGTTGAACGCGAAGGCAAACGGTCCTGGGAGAACGATCTTGGAGGGCTGGATGGCGAAGGTTGGGAGGGCCTGGAACATGACTAGCTGGCTAACGGTGTCCGAGCGGCCTCGGCTGTCGTAGATTGTGAGGGTAACCTGCCATTGGCCAGGCTGTGCGGGGTAGACGTGGCTGATTGTCGGATCTGTTGTTTTGGCGAGTGGGCTTCCGTCGCCAAAGTTCCACGTGTAGACAATGATGTGGCTGAAGGGGCTGGCACTGTAGCTGGCGTTGAAGAAGATGGCGTCGCCTACAACCGCGCAGACCACGCAGGGAATGTAAGTGAACGCAGCTACCGGTCCGAAACGGATTGGCAGGGAGGACCCGTCAGAAGGGGTTGTGTTGAGCGAGTTCGATTGTTGACTAGGCGCATTTACCGTGGTTGATGCTGATAGTAGGAGCACGATTGCGAGCGCAACCGTTCCTGGTCTCATTATCTGTCCCTTTCCACCTTTGTCTTCGCATATTTTTGTTTTTCGCCTACACCTATCTCTAGGTAACTCAGGGTTACAGTAAGAGCCAGCGAGTGGGTGCACATTGCGAAGGGATCATTTGACCTCTTGCGTAGAGGTTCCGATGTTTTCGCGATCCATATAAACACAATAGTCCTCTTGGACACTATGCTTCCTTGGCAGACCTTGTTTGATCGCCTCGCAGGAAAAATAGAGGAATGAGCAAGAGAAAGCACAACGCACTGCCCCCCAGCCAGGCCGCAGAGTAATCGAATGATTTTGCAAGATACGAGAAAATCAACGGAGGCCAGAAGGCCCCGGTCAGGGAGATGCTGTTCACCCAAGCCACCGCAAGGCCCTCATACTCTCTCCCAACTCTGCAAAGATCCTTAGCGGCGGCGAAAGCGATCGTGTAGGCTGGTCCAACCACAATTCCCCCCAACACTGCACCCAAGGCTGCGGCAAACGGGTTCGGAGCGGCACAAATGACGAGTGCCACAACCATTCCGAGGCCCGACATGATCAGAAGTCGCCTCGGCTTCCTCGAACGATCATAGACTCTTCCTCCCCAGAGAGAGGTGTAGATTGGAAATACGACAATCATAGCAGCGACAAGACCCGCAATCGCAGCGGTCTCTCCAAGACTTGCTTGAAGGTAGAAGGCCATGAAGCTTGAGATCAAGACGCTGCCAAGGTTCGAACCCAGACACCCGAGCCCTATCAGGATCAGGTTTCTCTCCCGCAAAATCCTGCCGAGCTGGCCAGCGTCAAACCTGAACCGTACATTTTCCCCATCCCTGGGAACGAGAGCAACTACCAACAGTCCCGTAAACACTCCGAGACCTCCGCTTAGCGCTAGACTAGGCCTCCAGCCCATGACCGAGGCGAGCAGAATCCACCCGAAGAGTCCGAAGAGACCTCCCACGTCGAAAGCGGAATTGATGAGTCCGACCCCGGTGCCCGATTTTCCTCCGAGAAACCGGGTCGCAAGCACCACCGACGGCGCGAACACAAGCGCCATCCCAGCACCCACGACAAAACGTAGGATTGCAGCCTGAACAATAGCAGTCGCCACTGATGTCCCCAGCACGGCAGAGGACGAGACCAATATGCCTAGCACAACAGTTCTCTTCGGGCCCCACTTAGCAGCGAGTATTCCGCCCGGCACCTGCATCGTTCCCACGCCCAGGTAGAAGCTGGAGGCCAGAGTCCCCAGCCCTGAGACTCCGCTGTTCAGGTCAGCACTCATCAGATAGAAGATTGCACCAATATTCAACCAGTTTATGGCGTAGACGATTCGAGACGCGACCAGTGAGACGACCGCGCGCTGTTCAGAGAGTCGAGTCGACAAGTGATGAGCGTCGAAACGCTTCGCCAGTCTTGGAAATAATTATTCGTACTTGATTCTCGATGACTGCCTGATGGGGCCACAGTTGCCGTTCTGGAATTCCCTTATACTTGGGATACGTGCGCTGACTTGCCTAGGAAACAGACGGTCACGCGTTGCAGGATGAAACACGAGGGTTCAAGGAAGGCGAACGGATCGCCAAACTCTCCGTCTGGACCCTCCTAGCCCTAGGCTTCATTGAGATAGCGTTCAGCCAGATAAGCGGCAGCATAGCACTTCTAGCAGACGGCATCGACAGTATCGGCGACGCCACCGTCAGCTTCTTCGTCTGGACCGGGCTCCGATTCGTCCGACGCAAGCCCAGCCGCCGCTTCCAGTTCGGCTACTACAAAGTCGAAAGCTTCACAGCGCTCATCACGGCAGTAGTCCTCATACCCATCTCAGCCTACATCATCCTGCGATCCTACCGGGCATTCCAAAACCCGACCCCTATCCAGTTGCCCGTCCCCGCCCTCATCGTACTACTCACCGCCGGCTTAGGAAGTCTCTACAGAGCAGTGCAGATGCGCCGGGTCGCAAACAAGTACAACCTCCTGTCCCTCAAACTGGATGCAAAAAACTCGATCAAAGACGCCACCTCCAGCTTCGTAGCCTTCGCCAGCGTTCTTTTGTCAGGCTTCGGAATACACCACGCAGACTCCATCGGAGCATTACTAATCGCAGTCTACATCCTAACCGTCGCCTATGTCGCCATAAGAGAATCAAGCCTAGTGCTCTTGGACGAATTCCACGAACCAGACCTCTCCAAACAGATTGAATCTCTCATCAGGTCCCATGCTGACGTTAAAGGAATCAGGGACCTACGCCTCCGAAGAACGGGACCCTTCATAGTAGGAACGTTAGAGGTTGAAGTGGATGGAGCCATCAGCCTCAACCAAGCCCACGAGGTCACCACGGAACTAGAGCGCTCGGTCAAGGCAAAAATCGCTGGCCTCAGGCGGCTTGTCGTCACACCAGTTCCCGTGGTGGATCCTCACGAGCACCCTCACGAACACTACACAACCTAGTTGACTCCCCTTGATTCTCTTCTCGAGAGGTCTGTGGCATTTTATTAGGGTGATGCGTTTCGCTAAGATAATGAAATGGTTTTTTCAAACCGTCGTATCGGTCTGAAAGCCTGTCTCGCCCTATTACTAGCCGTACTTTCACCGTTATTCCTTCCGATTCCTGTGCACGCATTCTCCAATATTCTCACAGCAGACCCTAACCCGACTAGTGCCCCCGTCAACTCCACCATCACCATTAGCGTCTCAGTCCAGGATTTCCAGCCGTTCAACGGGGTTTCTATCTCGCTGCAATACGACAGCATCCCAGGCATCCTCAATGCTGTTAGCGCAGACTTCGAAAACTCAATTATGCTAGCAGGGAGCTTCCCTCCACTTGTTCTAGTGAACTGTGTAAACGGCTCGAGCGGGCCTTGCTCCACGGGCCAGGCACATACTATGTAATCATGACAGGGGTCATAACCGGTGCTCCAGCACCCGAGTTCTAAGGGTTCGCTCAATTAGTACTGACGTAGGACATCTAGGGCTTCCGTCTCTTGGCCTTCCTCGGCACACTCCGGGATTCGCAACCCATACTTATGGAAACACGCCTAGTCACTCCTCAGCCCTCCCGTGACCTTGCGTTTCCAACAATCTCTCGATTCTCTCCTTTTCGCTAGGTCGGTTCACGCGGACATGTCGGTGCTTATCCTTCTCTCGCGAGTCCAATGTAGTCTCTGCCTTCTGTAGCGCCTGGATTAGCTTGTCCCTGCCAACCAGTTCCGCCGCCATCTTATCCGCCACCAGCCTCGCTCTCCTGTCTCCTGGCAGCGAGAGCCGAGCCACAGTAACTATGGCCGCGAAGGAGATTCCAAGGAAAAGCGCTAGCAATCCAAGCTCCCCAGCATCTCCGTACTTGGTCAAGACGGGAAAGAGAAGAAGAGAGAGCAGAACTCCAAGAGAACCGAAACCAGATACCACCGGCAAGACGATGCGGAGAACAAATCTCCGGTGTCCTTTCTTTATCGCAACAAACTTGTATGCGAGCTCGGGCGCAATCAGTGCCTTCCACTCGTCAGCGTCCAACACTCCCTGAGCTTTCTTCTCAAGAATGACTAAGCTAGGCTCGAAAGAGCAAGAATCCGCAAGCACAACGTCGAGGCTTACCTCGCCCTTGAAGGTTACCCGGTTCGTCCATTCCACCCTGTAAGGATTGTAAACGGTGGCTGGAATCCTCAACTGGACGCAAAGCTGCCTGGTCGATTCTACAATCCGCCTGTCATACTCGTCCAGTTCGACTTTGCCCTGGCTCGCTCTCTCCTTCGCCTCCTCAAACCGCCTTCTGGCCCAGCCGGAAAGCTGGAAAACCGGACCTAGAGGTTTGTCCACCAATACTACTTTTCGGAACTTGAGCTCGCCCACGTCTCCCTTCACTCGAACTCGACGTGTCCTACGTAGAGTATGATTCCGAAGGCAAGGATTGTTGCTAAGATGTCAGCGTTTGCGGCTTTGTTCGGAGTTAGGTCGGGAGAGAGAATGAAGTAGCCTAGGATGCCCGAGGCGATTGCGAGAAAGCCGTAAACCGCGTCCACGTAGCTCCACATCTTATTCATCTCATATTGCCTTGAGATAGCGCGCGTTAGCCCAAAGTCGAGAACTCGCTTCTCCAGAGTGATAGCTCTGTCACTGGCTGCTCTGAGGAATAATTGGTAGTCTTTCTCGGTCAGCCTCAAAGCAACTATCAGAACGAGAGTGGCCATCATGACCGCAAACTTTGCTCTGTGAGGCACCGGAGGACTAGTTCCTCCCAAGAGGGCTTGCGCCGTAAGGAGACCAGCAACGAAGGTTACCCCGTACTTCCTCACATCGTGTTGGCGGTCGTCGAACTTCTCAAGGACCTCTCTAGCAGCCTTCCATTCGTCCAAGGCAGTAGCCGGTGCGGCAACAGTTCCTCCGTCGGGTACTGTGCCCGCCATGCGGGGAATTGGAAGGTCCGGCCTGGGGTCTCTCATCTTCATTCCAGTGATTGCGAGTGTGACGCCGACGACAGCTACCACAATTCCGGCCATCTGAGCTGTGGGGGATGATACTTGGGGGACGCCGACGACAATCACCATGAGTCCAACTGACAAGACTACTACTCCCAAGGCGAGTTTCTCGACAAGCTCAGAAAAGCTTCTGGCAGGCTTCCTCGAGGATTGGCTGCCAATTATGAGAAGAATCCCTACGAGGACTAGGATGGAGGCGGCGTCTCTGATCCCGGAAGTCTGGGTCTGAGGGATGCCGTAGGCATAAAGGGCAAATCCAATCGAGATGACGACTACTCCCAAGGCCACTCGCCTAGCCCAGTCAGACAGTTTTCCCCAGTGGCGTGAGAGTTTTTCCCAGATAGATGGCGGCTTCGGGTCCGTAGTCAATGTTGCAAATCTATTCCTATTTTCTAGGAAATTCATTTAGCCTTTGGGGAGAACCGCTTCCCTCAGCACGACTGCTTTGTCGCCTCCAAGTTCTGAGTTGTCAATTGCCTTTCAGTCTAGAACATTCGACCACACCAGTCTTGCCTCACTATCCCTTAGACTACCCGGAGCGGAATTGCACCGTTCAGCGCAGAAGGTCCGCTCTTTCACGAACAACTTCCGGTCCTCGGCAGCATGAAAAACACTGGCAGTGGTTCTGTTCGGCTAAAATAACTGGTCACTATCCCTTAAAGGGGGCATCACCGATGGCCAACGGCTTCAGCAAATGGGTCTACAAGTTCACACTGGCCAGGTGGTACTACAATTTCGCCTACACCTGGATCATCGGCTACTTTCTCAGCACCTTCGCCATGATCGTCACAATATACTACCTCATACCTGGATTGAGCGCTCAAATCTCCTTCCTACAGTTCCTCTTCGTAGCTGGACTGCTCCTCGTAGGAGTGGGATGGGGGCTCGGGAAGATACTAGTCAAAGAGCTCAAAGTCCAGCCCATAGAGAACTACATCTCCAGCGAGGTCAACCCGTTCACAAACGCCACCCTCACAGCCAAAGAACGGGTATTCTGGAAAGCAATGGCGGTTCTACTCAAGAAAGAACATGCGAAAGCCCCCGACCCTGAAATACTGACCTGCGTAAAACAACTGGAGAAATACATCCACGGCCAAGTCAAATTCGACTTCGAGGAACTAGACAAGTTCGAACTAGGAAAGAACCATGAGTTGGACGAAGAGTTCGCTGAGCCTCCGAGCGCGATTCCGGTGGTGTCAAACTCTCGAGCCTCAAAACCAGACCCGGCCAGATAAATCCGCTCAAGAGGCCAACCAAAGACCCAGATCGGCAGCACAGCCCCTGTCGCCAGATTCGGCGAGCATGGTAGTCTGCTGCTAGCTTTCCAGTTTCCAGCGTCTTCGTAGCGCGCTCTCCATCAACGACTGGGGAAGAATGTGCTTCAGAGCGCGGTATCGCCCTGCTTTGCCGGCGAGATATTCGAGTCGTGGAGACTTGCTCTCGATTATCCGGAGAACTCTCTCCGCGACGATCCTCGGGTCTCCTCCTTCTTGAACGCGTCTTCAAGAGCGCCGACCGCTCTTGTTCTCATCCCGTCATAGTCCCCAATGGTTTCTTTCGCCGCACGTCTAGTTTGTGCAAGATTGGTACGGAAGAACCCTGGCTCGACAAACGGACACCTTCACTCCGAGGCTCTTGACCTCGTGACGCAGCGCCTCGGAGTAAGCCAACAACGCGGCCTTTGCTGCCGCGTAGTACCCTTCAAACGGAACCGGTAGAACCGCCACTAATGAGGAAATGTTGACGATCTGCCCAGACCCCCGTTTTCTCATGGTGGGTAGAACCGCCTTGGTCATTCTCACTGCCCCGAAGAAGTTTGTTTCGAACTGAGCCTTCGCCTCTTCGATCGACGTCTCCTCTATACCTCCAGTAAGTACGTAGCCAGCGTTGTTGACAAGAACATCCACATGACCAGCCTTCTCCTGCACCGTGTTTACACAACGGCTCACCGACTCGTCAGAGTCAATGTCCAGCTGGACCATTTCTACGCCCGCACGCGTCTCTGAGCCAGATGGTTTACGGCTCGTCCCGAAAACACGAAAACCACTCTGAGAGAGCAGACTAACTGTCTCTCGCCCGAAGCCTGAAGAGGCCCCGGTTACCAGAACAACCTTCGATGTCTGCATAAGGAGCCTAACGTCAGACTCAGGCTAAAAATTCGTTTCCAGGTCTAACATGTCGGCCTATCTCTCATCCTGAAACAGTTCCACTGATGACGAAGTGTACAGTTTTGGTCGTCAAGTCTTGCCTGCGATCGCTCCATGATGCTTTTATTTTCGGGGCGAGTTCCTCTTCACGCGCTAGCCCAGGATGGGGTCTTGCTCAAAGACCTCGGTGTTGCCCTGGGTGCCGCCCTTCTTCTAAGAATAGTCTCTAGCATAGTTGGGCTTCCTCTTGAAAACACTTCGCAACCCAAGGCCTTCACGAGGCAAAGAGCGAGAAAAACCGGGTGGACTGCAGCCCAGCAGCCATGTCGTTTCTCCAGAACATAAGGGACTGTCACCCGTATTGAACTGGCCCATTAATAACCGGCCTTTCTGACTGCGGATATCAATGACCTCCCTTCACGAGAGAAACGGATTTTGAAAGTTTGTCTTTAGGTGCTAGACGAATTCCCAACTTGACGAGGTAAGGAGTGAGTAGAGAGGTTATGATTACGACCACTCCAATCAGCGGAAACAGGAATCCCGAAATTGCATTCGCATCAGCGCCCACTGCCACTACAATGAAAGAGAACTCTCCAATCTGTGCCATCCCCAGACCTGACCTAACAGCAGTGCCTGCGTCATATCCGAACGCTTTCACCCCGAAGCCAACCCCGAACACTTTCGCACCAACGGTGGCTAGGGTAATTACAATCGCCGGGGCTACGAACATGGGAATCTGTCTAACATCCATTAGAGCACCTACCGATACAAAGAACAGTGCTGCAAAGAGCTCCTTGAGGGGCTCTATGGACTCGATAACCTGTGATGACGAGCGGGCACCTGCAATAACGACCCCAGCTAGGAAAGCCCCCGTCGCCACTGACAGCCCTATGAGGTTTGCGAGAGCGGAGAGCCCGAAGCAGATCCCGAGTGCCACGCTAATCGTGAGTTGACGATCCCTCTTCAGAACAATCTTATCCATGACCTTAGGAACCAGCAAAGAACCTATGATTAGGGTACCGCCCACGAAAAGTATCACCTTTCCCGCGATTGCGAGTATGTCAAGAGGTAAGAGTTGGCCTGCCGACACGAAAGACTGCAACGACGCTATGATCACAACCGCGACGAGGTCCTCAACTATGAGGACACCGATCATTATCGTCGACGAGATGTGGTGCAACACGCCAATGTCCTCAAGAACCTTCACGATGATGGTGGTGCTGCTTATCGAGAGGGCTGCCGCCAGGAACAGCGAATCGAGCGGGGACCAGTGGAAGCCCACGCCTATCAAGTAGCCTACGACTAGAAGCAGGCCCATCTCCAGCAAAGCGACTCCGACAGCGACCCTGCCTACACTGCGAAGCTTTGCGATAGGGAAATCTAGGCCGATAACGAAGAGAAGAAGGATGACTCCGAACTCTGCAAACACCTTCAAGAAGTCTATCTGGCTTACTAGGCTGAAGGGCGGGGTGTAGGGCCCGACAATTATTCCGGATAGAATATAGCCGAGGATTACCGGCTGCTTTAACAGATAGAAAATCGACGTGATTGAAGCAAGTACAGCCATTATCACCGCAAAGTCTCTGATAACTTCAGTCTCGAGCGTCATCTATGGCCAGACGAGCTTCTGACATGCCAAGATGAAGCTTTTCGTCGGCAAAAGTCATCCGTCAGGCAGAATTCTTGCAATTCATTAGTCACTAGAAGACAGTTGATGGCTTGTCAAAAATCACCTAGCAAATCGCCGAGCCTTGGCTAGGCATCCAAAACAGTCTACAGGGTCGCGGGGAAAGCGGGTCCAACTATCAGGGATGCCTAGACAGGGTAAGGTATCCTTGGAAAGATTGAGACAGACGGGTATTTTGTGGCACCTGTACCAAGACTTTTAAAAGCATCTTCCACTTCCACACGTCTTCAAGCGCGATGGAGTCGGCAATTCCCCTCCAGTCCGCGGACTTCCGAGAAGACTCGGGTTACGAAGGCGAGTTTGTTTTGCTAACTCTCCTTCTTACAAGGACACGAGGCTCAGTCTCGGCAGTTAGCGCGGCCCCACTTGAATCCTCCCTGCACGGTGTAAAAACGGGCACATACCTGCCCGTTTTCCACCCAAGCAACCAATTCGCGGGGCACCAATAACAGCTAACCCCAAAGGGGGCTGCATCCACGAAAGATTCCTCATTTAGCGGAGCCTTTACACCAGGCAGGCTCGCGCTCGGAACATCCGCATCATTCCCCTCTAAAACCAGTTGCGGGGCCAGAACTAGTCCCGCGACTGACTCGGCCCCGAACCCGAAGTGGCATGGAGGCAACGGTCAGCGGTGAGAATCCTCCCCTCCCCATTGACCAGACGACTAGTCGTTCTCTTGCTGTGTTCCATCGCGATCCTCTCACTCGTGGTAGGCTTGCAAGCCCGCCAGACAAACACTGCTCTGTCACTCAGCAGTCCGCCCAACGCTCAAGTGATCCAGAGTGCTTCAAACACCACCTCGCCCTTCGACTACGTTGTCACGGTTCTGATGGAGAATAATGGCTATTGTGACGTGATGACCACCTGTGGTGGGGGCGGCACATACCAGACCACTCTTGCACAGCAGAATGGGATCGCAGGTAACTGCCAGTCGAACTCGGCCTGCTCCACCGGTGGATACACGGGAACGGTTCATCCTAGCGAGGGAAACTATGTTGCGTTGATCGGGGGGGATGATCACGGTTTCACCAGTGACTGCGGATACTGTCCCGCTAGGACTAGCGCACTGAACCTCATAGACAGGATCGAAGCCTCCGGCCGCACCTGGAATGCCTGGTTTGAGGGCGGTTCAGGTGGAGGAACATGCAGTGCTAACCCGCCTCGAGGAGGTGACCACTACGCGTTCATAACGTTCACCAATATTCAAACGAATCCTGCTCGCTGTGCCCACCTAGTCTCAACTACTCCTTCAACGGATACGCAATTCCTGGCTGAATTGAACTCGGCCAATCCATCTAACTACATCTGGCTCACACCAACCGACAGCAACAACTGCCACGACACGGCGATGAGCTTCTGCGACTCCTACCTCGCCGGACTCGTCCCGAAGATTCTCAGCAGCACCCTCTTCACAACAAAGAACGCAGCCCTATTCATCGTATACGATGAAGGCGGGGGCAGCTATCCATCCGACTTTCTCTACGCGACCTGGGTCGGAACAAACGTCAAGAAAGCCTATGTTGGAACAGGTTCTTACAGCCACTACTCCTACTTGAAAACTCTCGAAACAGTCTGGAACATGCCGACCTTAACCGCGAACGATGCAGCCGCATCCGCGATGACGGAGTTCTTTGCACCTTCTGGTCCGGTTCCCCTGTCAACCAGCCTCACAGTCTCAGCAAATCCCATCGTCAACATTCCAGTCACCTTCACATCAACAACACTGGGTGGAACAGTACCATACACTGTCACCTGGAACTTTGGTGACGGCACAACCGGAACCGGCGCATCCGTCACCCACAGCTACACCACATCTCAAACTTTCACCGTGACAGCGACCGCCACCGACTCATCATCACCAGCCCAGACCGCAACCAGCTCAAAGTCAGTAGCAGTCGCAGTCCCGCCGCCTCTCACGACGAGTTTCACTGTATCACCGGCAAACCCTGTGGTAAACACCCAAGCCACCTTCACCGCCTCGACTAGAGGTGGAACGGGACCATACACGGTAAGCTGGAATTTTGGCGACGGCTCAGTTGGCCCAGGCCTTACTGCCACCCACATCTTCACCAGCGCCCAAACATTCACCGCGATGGAGACGGTCACTGACTCGTCCACGCCAACCCAAACAGCCACTAGCACCAAACAGGTCGCCGTTGCCCCACCTCCCCGGCTCTCGGCAAGCTTCACAACCGACCCGCCCAGCCCTCAAACCGGAACGCCTGTCACCTTCACAGCCACAGCTGCGGGAGGAACGTCCCCCTACCAGTACGCCTGGAACTTCTCCGACGGGCCAACCGGAACTGGGAGGACGAGCACACACGTGTTCGTGGCGCAAGGAACCTACACGGTTACTCTGAACGTGAGCGACTCCTTCAACCAAAGCACGACCGTATCGCGCACAATCACAGTTTCTGTAAAGCCCTCAGTCGACTTCACCATAACAACCGCGCCGGATTCTCTCACCATTCAACAAGGAGATTATGGAACGTCCACAGTAATCGTGAACAGCATGAACAACTTCACGGGAACACTATCGTTCACCGCGAGCGTTGATACTGGGCTCAACATTGCCCCCGCCCAAGGGAGCACAACTGTCTCGCCGGGAAACCCCGCCAACCTCACATTGACAATAGGGGTCCTCACCGACACTAACGCAGGGTACTATAATGCAACAGTGACCGGTTCAGTCGCCTCCCTGCTCCACTCTACCACTCTGACCGTCAGGGTCACACTAAAACATCAGCCAATACTTTTCGTTCCACCCGCAATCTCGACGAGCCCAGGCTCTACCGTCAAATTCACAGTCAACGCCACAGACTCAGACTCCAGCTTAACACTTGCACTTTCAGTCAACAATTTCCCCGTGGGCGCGGCTTTCGACACCAAAACGGGCCTCTTCACCTGGACACCCTCGACGAGCCAGTCCGGGGCCTACAGCGTGACTTTCACAGCAACAGACAACGGCACGCCCTCACTGTCGAGCACTCAAAAGGTCGTCATCACAGTCGCCCAACCTCCACAGCCTCCCCCATCTTCTCAACCTCCCCAAACCCCTCAGCCCACATCCCAGTCCCCTCAGGGAACTTGCCTTCTCTGCCCGCTCGCAAACATCGCCACAGGTTGGTTGATGTTCACGAGTCTAATCGGAGGCATAGCAACAGCATTTGTCATCATCACCTTGAACACAGGAACCAGCCTAGCTATCTCTAGCCGGGTGGAGAGTCAAAGACAATCTAGGTCGAACGTTAAGCCCGGGGGCCCTGCTTCTTCGCCGAACCTGCCTCCCTTCCCGGCTCGGGTAAGTCGAGAAACAGGTCCTTAGGCATACCGCCCAAAACATCAGACATGGGCATCGATCCTCCAATGCCCGCAGTTCCTGAAGCGTACGGCTTGACCCTGTTCAACAGGTCGTCAATTTTCTCGGCGACCTTCGTCTTCTCCTTGATAATAACCTCCAACTCGGTCATGTCTGCTTCGAGGCGTTGCACTCTCCCCGCCAACCCCTCAATTCCCTTTGATACCTCAAGCATTCCGTGAGTCGTGTTTAAGGCCACCCTCAGACCTGTCAATTCCTTCTGCAGATACTCTCGGTGGCTGCGCACGCTCTCCAAGATTGGGTGGTAGAGCTTCACAAAATCCGTCATCAAATTCTCAAACTGCCGAATCGCGAGGTTGAATCGCTCATCTCTCTTTTTCTCAGCAAACTGTCTTGCGGTCTGAATCAGCTTCTCGCGCATGGCAACCCTTTCGATCACGTCGTCTAGAACTTCGCGAATATTGTACGTCTCGTCGAACATCCGCTCGTTCAAGGAAGCCCCGGCACACGGTCCCCACGTTCCTGCCTTGCGATAAGAGCCGCGTTACTCGAATGGCGAGCGCTTGGTAGTGGCCCCTGAAAACAGAGTTTGAGCCTCATGAAGAGCCCAAGGCCATGGCTACGTTAGTTCAGAGAAGGTTGCGCGGCGATAACGATGCCCTGTTTTTCCTTCCGTTTTCTGTTCACTAGGACAACTCCGAGGAAGATTAGGAGGAAACTCGCACCGTGCCAGAGGCTGATCGTCTCACCGATAAAAGCGGAGGATAGCAATCCGAAGACCGGAACGAGGTTGCCGAAAATGGCTGCCCTGCTGGCCCCGATTTGCACGACCCCCTGAACGTAGAAAAGATATCCGACAACGGTCGACAATAGGGCTAGATAGAGGATTCCAAGCCAGGAGTTCATATTCCACGGGTACTTCCAAGGCGTCTCGATTAGTGCGGCTGGGATGAGGAATAGCCAACCGAAGAGGGAGACCCAGGAGATTATTGCAAGTGAGCTGGGCCTAGCTCCAGCCATTGTCTTCGAGAAGTCTTTGTTGATAAACCTCCGAAGGAGGATAGTGTAGAGTGCATAGACGATTGCTCCTCCGAATACCAAGGAGAGCCCAAGCCCTCTATTCAAAACATGAACGTTAGGCGATAGGAGTGAGATTATTCCAACCCCGGAAAGCCCTGAGACCAACCCTAGAATCTTCAATCTCCTCAGAGGCTCCCCCAGGACCGCGGCGGCCAGTACGGCTATCAATACAGGGCCTACTCCAATTACCAGCGAGTCATCGCTGGCAGCAGCATACCGGACTCCGAACAGAAAGAACGCCTGGTATAGCGAGGTATTCAGTATACCCATCGCCAGGAATTCCTTAATCCAAGCTCGTGGAATCTTGACCGAGTGTTCTCTAATCTGGAGAAGAAGGAAGAATACCGGCACGACTATGGCGTAGCGTATGGCTGCGATGGATATTGGAGGCAGTCCAGCTGCGAGAAGCCTGCCCACAGGCCAGGCGATTCCCCACAAGAGCGCTGTCAGAACCAGTTTCGCGTACACCGTCCATGAGGAGCGCCATTGACTTCTCATTCCTTAACAGTCCCGAAGCAACTTTTCCCGCTGCGCATGCATCAGTCGACGATTGGTCTCGGGAAAATAAGTAGTTTGACTCCCATTGTTGCCTTCAAATGTTGGCGCGAACAAGCAGTATTCCGAGTTGCTTCGCTAGGCTAAGCTGAAGAGTGAAACAAAATATTGTGGAGGTTTTCCTGCAGACTCGCTGTCTAGTTGTCGCCTTCGTGTTCGTCCTCGTTTTCGCCGACGAGCTGGCCTCTAATCTCGCCCATCGGATGGGCTGTCGTGTGCACGTTGACGTACGTGTTCCCTGCTTGCAACGCGTTCACAAAGTCCGTCCAGTTGTTGATTCCTGCACCAGCATTGGGAATGAGGTTAGCGGGTGTTAACACTCCCTCTGAGAGCTCCGAGCAGCCCTCCGTTGAGGAGAACGTAGTCTCCCCTGCTTTGAAGAGGAAGAGGATAACCGGCCCGTTGGTGGTGGAATTCCCAACATGGATGTGTGCCTGTGTTACATTTGCAATGTCGCAGACCTGCAGTTCGAATCTTAGCGCTGTCCCATTCTCGCTAAGTTCGACCTCTGCCTTTCCGAATGCTGCCGTGTTGACGGCAGGCAACTGTTCCGAGCCTCTAAGCCGGATCTCGAACTCTGTCTCTTCATGCTCGGTCTGGTTCTCGCGATGGTCATCGTCCCCGCTTTGGCCTTCATGACTGTTGTGGTTGTCATGTTCGCCGTGGTCGTGGTCATCGCTTTGATGGTCGTGGCTTTGAGCACGCTGTCCGTCGTGACCGGCAGATGTCACTCGCGGAAAAGCAATGATAACGGAGAGGACTACTATCAATAGCAGTGCAATGGTTTTCTTCATAACTGAAATCTTCGAACCTACGACTCTCGTCATAGGGATATATCATTTTCCAGTGGTATCCCTGCGAGAGACCAGGCATTCCACGAGATATCCCAGTATATCCCTGGACGCCCTGGTGCTCATGTTCGGATTGACGGAGGACCGGGCAGGTCTCAGCAGCGGCTCAATTGGCCAGAATTCGACCGTGGCGAACCATTACTTTTCTTAATTTAGGCGTTTGGGGCCAAACGACGCGACAAGCTTCTTCCTTTGGACGAGCAGCCGATTCGCCACTCGCGATTCATTGGGCAAATGTTAATTCTTCCATGGCGCAAGCCAGGCTGAGGTTAAGGTCATATGCGGAGGACCCTTGCCGACAGAGTTGTTAACAGCAGCCTACGCGTCAAACCAGATGAGACAGTCATAGTCAATACCTGGCAACATACGATTTCGCTCGCCAACGATATAGCCTTCGAAGCTCGGAAAGCTGGAGCAGTGCCGATTATCAGGCTGGAAACTGACGAGCTCTGGTGGAAGGCCCTCAACAAGATTCCAAGCGAGAACCTCCGAAAACCCGAAAGGCATGGGCTTCAAATGCTCGAGGAGACAAACGTCAGCATAATGCTCGGAGGACCAGAGGACCCGGCTACCTACCGCCGTGTCGACGGTACAAAGCTCGCGGCAAGCTTCGAATCCTTTCAAGCATGGTACGAGAAGGTCCGGGAGAAAAAGATCCGCGTCGCAGACATGCTTGTCGGCCACGTGACAAAGCAGCGTGCTCGCACTTACGGATTCAACTATGCTAGATGGCGGCGGACTGTTGAGAACGCGTCCAATGTCGACTATGCGAAAATGGCCCAGCTCGGAAAGAAAATCGCCAACATTTTCGACAGTGGGAAACATGTCGAGGTCACCAGCAGCGGAACAAAGCTGACAATGGAAATCGGTAGCCACCCTGCCAATGTCGAGGATGGAATCGTCGATCAACAGGACATGGATAGAGGCTTCCTCTTCACCAGCATTCCCGCTGGCCTCGTCGTCACCGCACCGCTCCCAAGCAGCGCACAGGGTATGATAAAGTTCGACCTGCCACGCGCACAGAAGGGCAGGTTGATCAAGGGGCTTACGTGGGAATTCCAGAACGGCCAGGTCGTCAAGGCCAGTGCCGACAAGTACGCAGACGCTTTCCTCGATCTTTACAATCCCGCGACTGGAGACAAGGACCGCATTGCAAGCCTCAGCATTGGGATCAACCCCGCTAGTAAACCAATAGGGTATACCAACGACGACATAGGACTAGGAATCGTCAGCATTGGAATCGGCGAAAACCAGTATCTAGGTGGCAATAACCGGAGCGAATTCGGCTTCACCGGCAGCTTTTCAAAAGCAACATTGAAAATCGACGGAAAGACCCTGGTCGGCAAGGGCAGACTGGTCCTCTGAGAGACAAACAGGTCTACATGAGCTGCCAGTTTTTCCCTGTGATATATCCCGAGATATAGAGAAGTATACATCCAAGACTCAAAGATAAATAGGCGGCAGGCCGAGCCAACCTCTCCCATAGTAGGTTGGAATCTGACAAAGAGCTTTTCCCATTCTCCGGCGGCTTCTCTTTCCTCTGAAAGAAAGCAACTTTTAGCGGAACGTCGGGGAGAAAGGCGTCCCTTCAGCAAGACTCGACCATTTGTCTTTCTTCTGGCAGGAATAATTCTCACCTCAATCATAGGAACGAGTCTGTACACTGGAAATGGCTCGAGCACTTCCCAGTTCCCCACGGCCCCCGGCTCATGGAATCCCAAGGTCCCCTGCGCCTCACCATGGATCGTGCGAATAACCGACGTAACCAATAACCAGACAGGCTCCGGATCGATGATCAACAGTCTCTTCAGCGCTGGAATCACGTCCCCTGTTGGCAACGCAAAACGATGGCTCACACCAGGACCCACCCCTCCAGGCTGGGTTTCCCCAGGCCCGCCCTGCGCCATAGCTAACAGTCACGGAACAGTGGCAGTGTTCGTCGAGATTGACGGGATAAGGCGAACGGGCATTACGAGTGAGGACTGCACGGGAAACTATGACACTGTCAACGGCGGAGGCTCGAACGGCGGCTCTTACTGCGACTCAACGTTCAACATGTACGACCCTGTCGTTCTTCCGAACTATTCAGGTTCCTGCACTAGCGCTGCAGATCCGACATGTTATGGAAGAATACATATCGAGATAGATCACGACTGGAAAGCAGCCCACTATTGCGGGCCGTCGACAACCTGCGACAACGCTGCCTTGGGCTCGCAAACCAACACGTCCAGCCTCATCGACATCCAGGGCTTCATCTACTGGGATCCCGGAAACGTTGCCCAGCCATGGCATAGCTTCAGCGGTTGGGAGATCCATCCCCTTACCGGCTGGAGGCTTCACCAGTCCTCTTCTAACCCCGACTTCAACATCAGCACGAGTCCCACGGCAGTCTCAATTAGCAACGGCAGCACAGGAACCTCCACGGTGACAGTCGCCCCCGTGAACGGTTTCACCGGAACTGTCAACCTGTCCAGATCAACCTCCCCCTCCACCGGACTTTCCTGCAGCCTGTCACCGACCAGCATCACTGGTTCAGGCTCGTCAACCCTTTCATGTAGCGCATCATCAAACGGCCTCTACACCGTGACGGTCTCGGGAACAGACGGCTCTCTTTCCCACTCGACAACTGTTTCTTACAACGTAACGTCGACCGCCGACTTTTCTATCACAGCAAACCCGACAGACGTCGCAATCAACCCCGGAACCCGAGGCACATCAACAATCACAATTGGTCCCCTCAACGGTTTCACTGGAACAATAGTCCTAACCTCAGTGGTCTCGCCCGGTGGTTTGACCTGCACTCTCTCCCCGAACAGCGTCGTACTGGGTTCGTCTCAGAGCTCAGCACTCTCCTGCTCAGGTCTAGGGGGAACCTACAAGGTAACTTTGACTGCGACGAGCGGGAGCATTTCGCACTCCGTCATCGTGAGCTTTAACATCCGAGACTTCACCGTCACCACAAACCCAGCAACAGTAGCGATTACACCTGCCGTCTCGGGCACATCGACAATCACCATCACCTCTCTAGGCGGCTTCACAGGAACCATATCGCTTGCGTCCCTCCCCTCCAACGGGCTGACAGCATCCCTCAACCCGGCCAACGTCACTCTGCCACCCGACGGAACAACCTCGTCGACCCTCACTGTCAACTCTAGTACACAAGGGAACTACACGGCTCAGGTCACAGGAACAAGCAGTTCCCAATCCCACAGCATCACTCTCAGCATTATCGTTTCAGACTTTTCAATCACAGCGAGTCCGAACTCTCTCAGCCTTCGAAGGTCGTCAACGGCTTCATCACTCATCACTCTCAAAAGCCTCAACGGCTTCAGCGGGGCAGTAACGCTCTCAGCGACAATCACGCCAACCGGTCCAAGGACCTCCCTAAGCCCAACACTGGTCACTCTGAGCTCCGAGGGTTCGGGCACGTCTACTCTGTCCATCAAATCACTAAAGAAAACACCAATCGGAAGCTACACAGTCACAATCACAGCCACCAGCGCCTCGTTATCGCACGTTATCACACTCCAGGTTACCGTTACAACTTAACGCCGAACCGTCCTCGGGCCTCTCGCGGGGCTCGTGTCATTTTTCCCAGGTTTCCCGTTACAAGCAGAGCCTTAACCGGGGAATAGTTAAATCGGGAGTCTCAGTACGGGGAGAAATCGGTCATCGGGCTGCGCGAGAAGAAGGTCCTGAGTGCAAACAATCCCGTGTGTCAGGGCAGCAGTATTGGCGAATCAGCGGCGCTGAGTTACCCCTCCGGAGCTCCATGAAGCGGCTAGAACCAAAGTCGACTCCTCCAGGTTCCAAACCTCCTTTGAAAGAAGGGCCGTTCTGTCCAGCTCCCGGAGAAGCATGGAATTTCTTAGACATGGGGTCCCGACCCCAGTGAATCTCCAGCCGACAGTGGAAGTCTATGAGTGTGGGTGCACAATCCATTATCAAGCAGTTGACTGCGGGGAATATGAGGGAGATCTGCCTCAAACCCTCGTTCTCGTTCCAGAGGTCAACGCTTGCGAGAAACACCAGGCTCATCGGCCGGGCCCTCCAACGAGTGTTCGCCTAGTGGCTGTCTTTCACGAGAAAGAAAGCTACCTGAACGAGTGACACTTTCCAGCTCAGCGTCGCGCGAGCGGATTAGATATTTTTTCTTCACTAGCACCGGGATGAAGCTGAAAGCGCTAAGCGGGTCCCGAAAAATGGGGGTTTTCTACTTGACTCCTAGCCAAACAAGGATTCGGTGTGTGCGCTCTGTACTATCTAGAAGTTTTTCTGGACTTGTTTTGTGTTGTGGCCCTCGAGCCGTTGGACCAGGCTAGCCAAGAATCGGATCGTTGGAACAATTGCCAGTGCTAGGAATATCATTGGGTAGGCCCAGGGTGTGTTGTTGAAATATGGTGCTGCGATTGACTTGCAGGCGGTGTATAGCACCCAAAGACTGGCCACTTGGAAGAAGTAAGTCAGCCAAGGGCTGTAGTCTTTGTAGGAGCGGTAGTTTTCACCCAACGCATTGGAGAACTGGGTGCCAAACTTGTAGACAACAACCGCTCCAATCAATCCTATCGTAAGCACGAGGAGGTTTGACACGGAGACCGTGCTTGAAGGAAGCGGCTGGTTTATTCCTGGAAAGCCGAGAACGATGCCTTGGACCACGAGCAAGACTATGACGCCTGCGAGGAGGCGTATTGCGGATGGCATTAGAGGCTGGAAGTCGTCCAATATTCCCGGATTCTTTGACATCGCTAATCACTTTTTCCCGAAACCCAATAGCCAGAACGGCCCGTTACGTATCGCGGAACTCGGTCATCACTCAACACGTTACAAACAGTTTGACTAGCTTGTCCCTTTACGGCTTGGGGGATAAGGTGACGACAACGGTAGAGCTGAAAGTATACCTCACGCAGGATCTTGACTCGAGGTTCCGCAAAGCCGCTATGTCGGCGTTCGGGTATGGACGAGGCAGCCTCAGCAAAGCGGCAGCGGAAGCCCTAGCTCGATGGTGTTCTGAACGAGAGGGCACCCCAACTCCAATTGCTACTTCTGCGCCCACGGATGAGACTAACTCCTCCTTCGAAGATGTCGAACAGGACAATATGGGGAACTCAGGCGAGGATAAGCTCAGACGGTCTGTTCAACCGGCGACCTAATCGACCGACCTGGTACCCGCTAAGTGTTCATCAGAGCGGTGTCGGACCGAGTTCCTCAATTTGTAGCGTTGAGTTCCTCGCGGACAGTTTTGTTCCTTGGTTGAGAAAAAAGGAGGGAGGGTCCGGCGGAGGGGTGGTGCTTAGCGTATGATGACTGTTCCAAGCATCCATGGATGGAACAAGCATGCGAAATTGTATGTCCCTGCGTTGAGTTGTCCAGTGTCGAGCGTCCACGATTGTCCTGGAGCGAGTGTCTGGTTGACGACGCCGTCGCTAATCGGAAGCATCAGCGTCTTGAAGCCTTCTTGGAAAGGAACTAGCGAACTGTATGTGGAGAAGGTGTGGAATATGTGTCCATCGTTTGACACAGTGACCTGGGTTCCCCTTGGAACATTGAGCGTGCGAGGGAAGAAGCCCCACCCAGCGCTTCCGGCGAAGAACTGGGACGTGTCGCCTTGGTGGTGGTCGATGTTCACACTGGCACTAGCCCTACCGCCTGTTGCTATTCGAAGGACGGCTTGCATCCACGGGTGGATCTCACAGAAGTATGTGTAGTCCCTAGGGCTAAGCCCTGTGGTGTCAAGAGTCCAACTATGTCCTGACTTGATTGTTATAGCGATGCCAGAGTCGAACTTGCCATCGGGTACCGGTACGCTGACGCTGACTCCTTCGAAGTTGACTGTCATCTTTCCCGTGTAAGAGGTCACAGTGTGTTCGTCATAGCCATTGTTGGTCCATGTCACGCTACCTCCTTGGCCGATTGATGTGACACCGGGTCTGAATTGGAATGCTCCTGCACCTGGGAAGGTGAACGTTTGAGGGCTAAAGTGAGCAAGGTCGTGTATCGATATGCTGGCGTTGGCGGATGATGCTGCGTGAACTGGCCCTGCAAACAGCATCATGGCAAGTATTGGGAACGCGAAGATTGTTTTTGAATATGTTGAGTCCATTTTCTATTCGTCTGAACCGGTTTCTCAGGCGAGTATATGAAGTCGAGCACAGGTGCCATATCTGTTTCATTCCATCGACTGAAAAAGATATCACGACCTTAAGGTCTTCATTCTTCGTTTCTTTGAAAGAGAAGTCTTTGGTTTCGGAGTAGCTGCCGATTTACGATTAGGGTAGCTTCGATAATGGGGCAACCACGGTTCAAAGGCTCGTGACAAGCAGGGGAGACACTTAGCGCATTGCTCGGGTGGTGATTGTCAGTGCTCAACCTTCCGTTGAGTCTCTCGGCCCCCGAGCACTATCGCATTTCCAGAATGGAGCCTTTTCTTACTTGGTCAACCTTGGACAGGTCTTTGACGAAGGACCCGTATAGCTCCGGCTGTTCAGTGTGAATTGGGACCAATCGTTCAGGTGCTACCTTTGCGATTACGTCCCGTAACTCTGTAGGCATCATGTGCCCGGAGCTGTGAATCTGGTATAGGGGCAGACCGAGATGGTCGAGCCAGTTAACGAGACGTTCATGGTCCAGGTCCATCTCCTCGCTAAACGGCTCCGACGTACTGTTGATGAAAGCGCTCCCTGGAGCAGGGCGAATATACATAGCTTCATTCATGTCATAGGAGGTCGAGACGAGAATCACCTTTTCCTGCATTTCCTTCACATCTTGCGAGTTCTTCACTACTACTTGGTCCAGAATGTCCTTTTCCCATTTGTAGTAGGTCTTCTTCGATTTCTGGTAGGCGACGATATTCGGGTCGTTAGTTACGTTGGGAATCTTCAGGTTTCGATCCTTCAATAGAGCCCTGAGAAGGAAGGCCTGCCGCAGAGATATAGCGAGAAGCCTGTTATTCCGACGGGCGACCTCGTAAAATGTTTTCAACCTATCCAAGTCGGCACTAGAGAAATTCGCAAGGACGAGTCCCTTCGTCTTCTTCACAACATGGTCTGCCTTTTGCAACACTTCTTCTTCCGTTCTTAGGTCTCCCCGGACTAGGTTCGTCCCCTCGCATAGGAATAATGTAGGCCCTGCTGCGCCAGCCTTCTGCGCGAAATCTTCAGTCATGTCGGCCCGTGGCCCGTGGGACCTGAAGTCACCACTGTACGCTACACTTCCCTCGGAAGTGTGGATGACGAACCCATAAGCTCCCGGGACGCTGTGGTCCACGTGTACCGGTTCTAACGTCAAAGAGCCGAAGCCTACTTTGTCCCCCGTCCTGAATGTTTTGAATGATATTCCTTCAAGGTTGTTCTCGAAGTTAGTCTGCCTAACTTCTGAGAGGGCCTCTAGAATAATACGAGTGGTTTCTCCACAATAGACCGGAATCTTGCGGTTGAGAAGGGAAATACACATTGAATGGTCAATGTGTGAGTGGCTGAGAACCACACCGCTAGCGGCCACGTCCTCTTCTTCCCGGTACAATCCCTGGATTTCAGGAATTATCCCGAGTTCGCGCAGCGATTGTTCGTCGCGTGGTTGAAGGAAGGGTTCGGCGAAGAATCGCCCTCTATCACTCAGGCTCATTCCGAAATCGAGGAGAATCCTTAAATCACGATCTTCGAGCAGAATCTTGTTTCCGCCGATTTCGCCTGCCCCCCCGTAGAAGTTGAGTCTGGTCATGGAGGTTGGCTCTCAGCTGAGTTGGCTATGCTGAATGTTTCGATGGACATGGAGGACGAAACGGGCCGTCTTCCCAGAATCTCGTGACACGGCCACTCGGTCGCCAGCTTTCAATCCTCTAGTACGAACAAAGAAATGGTCGTGAGGTTCACTAGGTCCCCTGCAGGTGCAAGGGTATGATTCGACCCTCGCTTTGCGAGAGTGGCCGTCCTTTACAAGATGAAACGTTTTGCCTACGGCAGGGAAGAATGACAACCGGTTCTTAAAAACAAGAAAGTAGCCCTCTCTTCCCTCTTCAGAAGTTATCTTTTTCGTATATGTCTCGTTGGTTTTCAATGTCTGAACTATTCCCGAGTTCCGATTCCCATAGATGTACAGAGCAACCTACGGTTGTCGGTGGAACGTTCGGATTCGCCTGGAGTTGCCAACATCATTCGCAGAAAGTTGTAGAGTTACAAACCGTTATAAGTGCAACTAGACTTAATGTCGATGGAGCGATGGAAGGATCTCTGCCTCAGCCCGCTGTGCTTGAAAGCGGCCGGGACGCGAGAAAGGCGCTGCCCTTAATCGCCTTGCTAATCGGGACAGGTGAAGAATCTGCATCTTCATGTAATCTCTTCACAGCCTTGCTGCTGCTTGGGAGTATGCATATCGAGTTTACGAGACCCGTAATTGCCGATGGACCCGGAAACGCGATCTCCTAGGTCGGTTCTGACCGCCGCCTGAATTGCACAATCTGACGCCCTAACAACATCGGGGTTCGGTCTTCCACGCGTACGTTGTAGGGCAGGAGTCGTGTATTTGGGAGCTGGTAAGAGGGGCCCTCAGTAGTAACCCGAACCAAGAGAAGCTGTGCGCTCTCTTGGGTGGTCATCAGGTTGAAAATACTGAGGGGCACCCACCACATTTTCAAGAGGAACTATCAAAATAAGTTTATCCATTTCTACTCGCCTAGTTCTTGAGGAACAGTCTCGCTACTTCTTTCCAAAGATATCGTCGAAGATACGTTTCCAAAGTTTCATTTTCAACAAGTCTTAAATGAAACAAAGGCGCGATATGGCGATTGGTCATCAGGTTGCGTAAGGAAATTGGAAAATTTGCACGTGAGACGCTGCACACTTCCCACGTTCAATCTCGTGCTGGCCCAAGTTTTCCCATGCCCTTCTCCCTGAGGCCGGGAGACGCCCATAACTGACAAGAGAACGCAAATTCCTAGCGCTGCTGCTAGCCATAATTTTTCTGCTGAACGCAATATCCCTACTCCATCTTGCTAACGAGCAGCCAACTAGCATTCAGGCTGCCCTAAGCACAACCGCCGCCTTCAACAACGTTGTTGTTATCTTAATGGAGAACCAGGGTCTTAGCGATGTCATCGGAAGCACGTCCGCTCCTTATATGAACACCTTAGCCACAACCTACGGTCTTTCCACTCAGTATACTGCCATTGAACATCCGAGCGAGCCAAACTATGTGGCCCTCTTTGGCGGCGACACGTTTGGTATCGCGGGTGATGGCAACTGTTGCTGGAAGGTCAACCAGCCCAACCTCGTGGACAGACTCGAGTCCGCAGGGCTGACGTGGAAGGCATTTGCCGAAGACGCGTCAGGCTCAGGAACATGCGGTTTCAACCCACCAAGAAGAAGCGACCACTTCCCTTTCATAGACTACAGCGACATGAACACCCCAGCGAGATGCGCTAACATGCTAACCACAGCATCATCCGCCGACTCAGAACTTCTCACCGCGCTCAACTCACAGACACCTCCCAACTTTGCCTGGCTAACGCCGAACGACTGCAACAACATGCACAACTGCTCCGTCGCCACAGGGGACGCGTACCTGGCAGGGCTTGTCCCTAAGATTCTAACGAGTGCGATGTTTACCGCACAAAAGGCGGCACTATTCGTTGTCTTCGACGAGGGCAACGGGAGCTCTCCAAGCGACTATGTTTACGCCGTCTGGGCAGGCTCCTCTGTCAGGAAAGCCTACACCTCATCCACCCAGTACTCTCACTACTCGTTTCTCAAGACAATAGAATCGCTCTGGAACCTACCCTCTCTTACTCCGAACGATGCGGGAGCTTCAGCCATGACAGAGTTCTTCAGCAGCTCAACGCTTCAACCGCTATCAGCCAGCTTTACAGTCTCAACAACAACGCCTTTCGCCACACAGCCAGTTACATTCACGTCCACAGCAACAGGTGGAAAGACTCCGTACGCTATCACGTGGGACTTCGGGGATGGCTCTACTGTGTCAGGACTTATGGTCACCCATGTTTTCACAGGCGCCCAGACTTTCGCGGTCACCGAGACAGTCACGGATTCGTCCACTCCAATACAAACAGCAATCAGCACACAGTCGATCACTGCGTCCGCCCTCACTGCAGGGAGCTTCAGCGCGTGTTCCTCGCTTCCTCAAGGCTGGAGCTGTGGCAACACCAACGGCCTGACTGGCAGCTCGGTTGACATTGTCAACGGGGTCCTGCAGACCCGTGAGTCTAACCCTGGGGTTGGCAGTGACAACAGTTACTACTACTCGACGAGTCAGAAGGGAACTTTCCCATGGGACCCGTGCCGGGCACCCGCCAACGGATCGCTGCCCTCCACAGTCTCCTCCGTCAGCACAACCTTCACGCCTCTCACCATCACCACGTCAGGCAGCTACCGCTACCACATCTACGTCGCACTCTACTACTGGCTGCCTAACGGTCCTGTCACTGCGGGAGGCTCCACCTATCGATGCCTCGACACCCAGGTCAGAGTAGAGAACATCGGTGGAACATTCAGCCCTGTAGGCTCAACATCCACCTACGACCCGGGCGACTCGTTCGGCTGGGACAATGTTACATTGGGGTCAGTCACAATTGGCCAAACGTACACGCTTAAGGCGAATGTTGCCGATCAGTGCCAACAAGACCTTCTCGCCTGGGGACTTCCATCAAACACACCTTGCCAGCTCGCCGGTATTGAGGTCGGAACCGAAGGCTTCCAGTTCCAAGAGCTCGATGTGAACTGGTCCGACGTTCAAGTCTCGACACTCACTAGCTCCTTGGCGATCTCCTATACATTCGCTCCCGCGAATCCTCAGACGGGTCAAGCGATTGCCTTCTCAGCCATCGTGTTGGGAGGAACTGGACCTTACACCTACTCGTGGGACTTCGGCGATGGAAACACAGGAAGAGGAGCCAACATCACTTACATCTATTCACAGCCGGGAAACTACACAGTCACACTGACAGTCAGAGATAGCACCGGTAGAAACGCGGCGACTTCTCGAATCATCGCCGTCCCCAGAGACCGCGCTCTGATAGGTGATGTCAACGGGGATTGCGTAGTCGACAGGAGGGATGTCGCAATGGTAGAGCTCTCCTTCGGGAAATCTGCCGGAGATCTAGGCTTCGACCCTAGAGTCGACGCTAACCATGACGGAGCTGTAAACATACTCGACGTAGCCGCAGTAGCAATCGAGTTTGGACAGAAATGCTAGAACGGGCATTCTGGCTGTAAGAGACGGAATGCCCAAAAAACCCCTTTTGTTTTATTCCGGACTTATTTCCGGACTCGTATTCTGCTACCCCTAGACTCAGTTGTTCATTGCAAATTTCACTGACCATAAATCGATTCCCTCTCTTCAAGGTGGACTAGCATTCCTTCTCAAAGGGGTAGTCGTTACTCAGTAGAACGATTATCGCTCTTCGTCATCCAGAGCGACACGAGACGATGAAGGTTTCTGCCGGTAGCCTTATCACCGCGCGTTTCCAGCGCTCGACACAAGTGGGTCCGTATGGAAGACCTTGTCAAGTTCGCCGTGAACACAGCGGAGAAACTAGGCGTATCCTATGCTGAGGCGAGGTTCCAAAGAAACGAGGGGCTGCGCCTTGCGTTCAAGAACGGGGTTGCCGACCCAGCGGGGTTCCTGAAAAAGTCAGGACTAGCCGTCCGCGTCCTTGTCAACGGTGCCCTAGGATTTGCTTCAACCAATAACCTGAGAAGGGAAAATGTCCGCGAAATCGTCGAGTCCGCCTACCGCACCGCACGACAATCCTCCAAACTTGTCAAAAACCCCATTCGCATGGCTGGGGTAAGCAGCACGGAGGCGAAATGGGCTATGAGAGAGAAACAAGGTTTGGACGAGGTGGGAGTCGAAGAGCGTCTCGGCGTAATGAAAGACGTCGAGAAGACGCTCATGTCCACACCTATGAGTATGAAACTCGTTGCTCGTCTCTTGGAGATGACAAGCGAGACCGAGGAGAAACTGTTCACCAACTCCGAGGGAGCACTCATACACGGAATCGTGCCAAGAACACGTTTCTTCACACTTCTAACAGGAACATCAGAGAAGGGAGCAATTCAACGTTGGTACACCAAGGGCCAGAGCGGAGGATGGGAGGTGGTGGAAGAGTGGCAGCTTCCGGAGGCCACGTTGACCGAGGCGAGAAAAATGGCTGACATCCTCGACAAGGGGCAGAAGGCACCGGGCGACGATGTGGACGTGGTTCTCGGTTCGGAGATTGTCGGAATAATCTGCCATGAGTCATGCGGCCACCCGCAAGAGGCCGACCGGATTCTCGGAAGAGAAGCTGCCCAGGCGGGCGAGTCGTATCTTAAACCTGACATGATGGGGTTCCAGGTAGGCTCGCAACACGTCACAGTGGTTGACGATCCGACGCTAGCCGGCTCCTATGGATACTATGAGTTTGATGACGAGGGGGTGAAGGCTGGGGAAAGAGTGCTGATAGACCGTGGGAAGATATCGGGGCTGCTCCATAACCGTGAGACGGCGGCGGAATTCGACACCGAGAGCAACGCGGCGTCTAGAGCTGTTGGCTTTGACCGGGAACCCATCATAAGAATGGCGAACACCTACATGAAACCTGGAGACCAAACGTTCGACGAGCTGATAGGGGATATCCGTCATGGTGTGTACTTGAAGACTTTCATGGAATGGAACATTGATGACAAGCGCTTCAATGAAAGGTACGTTGGGCACGAGGCCTATCTCATCGAGAATGGAGAGTTGACGAGTTATGTGCGAAACCCAGTTTTGGAGCTGACAACTCCCAAGCTCTACAGCAGCGTGGACGCTGTAAGCAAGGAAATGGAATTTGACGCGGGCACCTGTGGCAAGGGTGACCCGATGCAGGGAGCGCCAGTGTACGAGGGAGGCCCGTCAGTCCGGCTGAGAAACATTAGATTGGGAGGAGGGGCTTGACCATGCAAACTACTGTGCAGTCAGGCGAGTCTCTTCTTCGCGATCTCCCTCGACAGATTGTTCAGAGAGGCGCCAAAGCTGGGGCCGGCGATATTGTCGGAGGAGTGGAGGTTGAGAAGCGAAGGATGGTCCGGTTCAGCAACAATGTCGTCACCGTTGTCCAAACATGGGACATAACGAGCCCAATAATTTACCTCGGCTTCGGTACCAGAAGCATCGCCAGCAGGCTCAGCGACACTTCCACAGCTGCGGTCGATGAGAGTATTCAACAGATGCTCCCCGCAGTCAACGCGCTTCCAGAAACCGTGGAGAGTCATATTCCCAGAGGACCCTTCCAGTACAAGAATGTCCCGGGGCTCTTTGACTCGAAGGTTCCTCGGCTTGAGGCTGAGCTAATGGACATGGTAGAGTCAGCGATTAACGCGAGCTTGGCTGAGGGAGCGAAGAGAGTGTCCGGGGTTCTGACCTCTTATCATACTCGGAAGTCTCTCTACACGTCGACTGGAGTCGACGCTTCAACAGAGTTGACGATGGTCGAGGTTTCTCTGAGAAGTTTCGCCGAGGATGACGCTAGTGGGCAGGGAGTCTCTGTCTCTACATCTCTCAAGGATTTTGACCCTGAGGGAGCAGGGCGTGAATCGGGCTCGTTCGCCAAACAATCCCTCCACCCAGGCCAGGGTCATGAAGGCAAGCACAACGTTGTTTTCGGTCCCTCGATCTTCGCGAACCTCCTCAACACAGTAGCCTTCTCAGCCTCGGCGTATGCGATTGACGCGGGCTATTCCTTTTTCGCAGACAAGCTGGGACAGAAAGTTGGCTCTGAACAAGTTACCCTTGTAGATGACCGGTTGAGACCCGCTGGTCCGGGAGCAATTCCGTTCGACGATGAGGGACACCCATCCCAGACCAATAACTTGGTTGCGAAAGGGACGTTCGAGACAGTCAGTCATGATTCTCGCACAGCTGCGAAACTGAAGACGCGCTCGACAGGCAATGCGACATGGTTCTCGGACATCGGACAGATAGTTCCAATTCCCACGTGCCTGGTCTTGGACGAGGGAGACAGATCCCGCGAGGACCTTTTCGAAGAAGCGGGAGATGGTCTCTACATTACGAATAACTGGTATACTCGTTTCCAGAACTATCGAACGGGTGACTTTTCGACCATTCCCCGGGACGCTATGTTCCTGATCAGGAATGGAAAGCTGGGACCGCCTGTAAAGGGGCTTCGTGTGAGCGACAACATGATCCACATCCTTCAATCCACCCGCGCTGTTTCGAGGGGCAGGAAGTGGATGCGCTGGTGGGAGGTGGACATTCCAACATACCTCGGCCACGTTCTAGTCGACCGAGTAGGTATTACTAGGTCGACCGGTTGACCAGGCTACGGAGTGGCTTGCTGACTGCGACGAGTGAAAACTTGTGAGTGCTATAAGGAAGGTCCGACGGCTTCGGGAAGCGTTTAGGGCTCTAGACGTCGACGAGAAACGCGGAATCATAACCGCGTACAATGAAAGGTTCCTCTTCATCCCGACGAAACTCATCCACGCGATAGAGGATCGCCTGTCGGAAAGTTTTGGTCCCGCCACGGCGACCAGTTTCGAGTATGAAATTGGCAGAGAAGGAGGAGTCCAGTACATGCGCATTGCCGAAAAGGCGGGGTTCAAGTTTAGAAACTTTCAGGATCTTTCTTCGGTTGCTGAACGGCTTGGAACGCTTGCTGGATGGGGGAAAGTCATGGTACACGAGTTTGACCCAGAAAAGAAGACTGTCAGTATGAGGTGGACTGATGGGGTTTCTGTGAGGAACAAGCGTGTAAATCTGCCTGTGTGCCATTTCGGGAGGGGAATTCTCACAGGGGCCATGGAAACCGTGTTCGGGACGGCTTGTGATTCGCTCGAAGTCAAATGTCAAGGCAAGGGGGACGCGTACTGCGAAGCAATCATTGGTGCCCCCGAGGAAATATCTCGGCTAGCTAACGGTCTAGGATCCTAGTCCACTCAACGTCCCGTCGAACCCCGGGGAGGACTTTAGAACTTTCTCTATTCCGCGGAATCCTTGGTCCCGGTACCTGATGCCCTGCTCCGTGATATTGTACACTCTACGACTCCTCCGGGTCGGTGATACCCATTCTCCGGTGACCAGCTTCCGCTCTTCTAGCTCGTAGAGAAGAGGGTAGAGTGTTCCGGGTCCGATGCGGGTTCCGGTCCCCGCTTTCAGTTCGCGCATGATTTCATAGCCGTGTCTCGACCCGTTGTTTAAGAGCGCGAGGACGAAGAGGTCTAGAAAGTTCTTGACCATCCTCTCTCCGATCGCTTTTGACATCCAGTCCCAGCCGAGCTATCGAGTTTCGATATGTTCGCCTCTCGATATAAAGCCACCTTGATTCCGGTATGTTTGGCATTGTGAGCGAGTAATGGATTCTCAAGGGCTTGTTATGACCGACGCGAAAGCAAATGAGACGCTGGCTCCCCAATCCTCCAAGATCCTGACCGAAAGATGACTCCGGCAAGGATTTCCGCTTTCACCGGGCTAAAGTGTACCGAGTGCCACACTAGTTTCGGAGAAGATGACGTCCTTGGCCGCTGCCCGAAGTGTGATGCCCCGCTTGACACTGCTCTTGATGAGGAATATCTCAAAGAAAAAGGAAAGCAAACCGGCAGCGAGAACGCGTCGTCAATGTGGAGGTTTCGAGCCTTCCTCCCAGTACGAGACGATACTAGGATCGTGACCGCTGGGGAGGGCGGCACCCAACTGAGAAAGCTCTCTTCTCTCCCCGGCCATGTTTGGCTCAAGGATGAATCGCGTAATCCGACTGGTAGTTTCAAAGACCGTGGAGCGTCTTTGGCTGTGACAAAAGCGCTCCAGCTGGGCATGAAACGTCTCGTGCTCTCATCAGAGGGAAATGCCGGATGCTCCTTCGCGTTGTATTCAGGGATCGGGCGGATATCCTGCAGTGTCTTTCTTCCAAAGCTGGCCAATGCGAGCAAGGTCGTCCTCACCAAGCGACTGGGAGCGACCGTGACACGTGTCACCGGCACAATTGCTGATGCGGGAAGAAGGGCTGAGTCGTCCGTTCAGAGAAATGGGGGATACAACGCGTCGACCTTCATAACTCCGTACAGGCACGATGGAAAGGGAACCATTGCCCTGGAGATTTGTGAACAGCTGGGATGGCGGTGTCCCGATTGGATCGTCTATCCCCTAGGCGGTGGAGTTGGCCTGGTTGGAATGTGGAAGATGTTCAAGATTCTCGAGAACATTGGTTGGGTCTCGGTAAAGCCTAGACTCGTCGCGGTCCAACCCGCAGGATGCGCTCCCATAGTCAAAGCGTTCAGTTCAGATCGTGAGGATGTTGAAGAGTGGCGATCACCGAAGACCTCGGCGCTGGGCCTGAAAATACCGAAACCTCTGGCTGGACGTTGGATTCTGAAGACTCTGCGGGAGTCGCACGGAGTTGCGCGAGCGGTCACGGAAGACGACATAAGAAAATCGACCAAGCGGCTCGCTAGGGATGAAGGGGTTCTCCTAGAACCCTCGAGTGCCGCGGCCTTCGCTGCGTTACCCGGTCTCTACGAGGAGAAGCTGGTGGACCCGTCAGAGCAAGTTGTTGTGATTGGAACTGGGTCCGGGCTCAAGACTCTCGAAAGCCTCTGATTCGACCGCGTTTTCGTCCTTCGACGCCCTCGCTCTTCAAGGGTGGGCTAGAATGGTCGAGGGTCTCGGAAGATGCGTGTCCTACTCGGCTCTCAGGGCGAGCCTTGACGCTAGCACTCCGACGATTGTGAACAGTAGCGCAAAGCTTACGAGGAATGAGACATCGAAGACCACAGTGGACATGTCTGTGGCGTTTATTGATCCCTGAACGATGAAGACTCTCGCTGTCTCGGCCGCTCTTGATATCGGGTTTACCTTTGCAACCATCTGGAGCCAGTCTGGCATTGATGATATTGGTAGGAGGGCGCTGCTTGCGAATAGGAGCGGAAGGTTCAGAAGGTTGACCACGGCAATCAGCGTCTCCTATTTCGCTATCCTGATTGAGATGGCGGTGAACATGCTCGCGAAACCAAAGGCGAGCAAGAACATCACCGAGAAGACCCCCAGAAGGTCAAGCCCGTTGAATCCCGGGGCAAGCCTCAGGCCATTAGGTATGACCAGCGCCAGGCCGAATATGACGATTGCTTGGATCATTCCCTTGACAACACTGGAGAGTACTCTTGAGAGGAAGATGGAAGTTCGGGGTATAGGGGCGGCGAGGAGGGCGTTGAGAATGCTGAAACGTCTGTCGAAGACGATGGACATGCCGCTAAACGCCGCGTTGAACATGAGGATTAGGCAGAGTATCCCCCCTGTCAGGTACGTGATGTAGTTTGGCGCGCCTCCGAAGGTCTGCGTGAGAATGCTCTGTCTGATAGTGTCGAGGTTAACTCCTGGAATGGAAATGTTCGGTACGAGGTTCGTTGGGTTGAAAGCGTTTCCGAACAGTGCAAGCCAAACCAGCGGCTGGAACAGTGCGGTGAAGACGAGGGGCGGTGTCCGTATCCACTTCTTCAGCTCTCTAACCGTTAGAGCCATGGTTCCCGCTAACATCTAGCGACTCCTCATTCCAGTGAATCTCGCCTTCATCGAGTCCTCCGAGCCAGCCTCCGCGTCCCTCAATGATCTTCCGGTGACCTCGAGGAATACTTGGTCTAGGCTCGGCTTGTCAAACGATATTCTGCCGATTTTTAGACCGCGCCTAGAGACCTCTTCGAAGATTCCGGGGAGAGCGGTCTCTGCCCCCGGTAGCTTGATACGATAGGTGGTTCCTTTCTGCTTCAAGTCTTTCACTCCCGGGAGAGAGCTGAAGAAGCCGAGTAGGTTCCCCCCGTCCGCCACGTCCAGTTCCAAGACTTCTCCGCCTAGCTTGGCCTTCAGTTCCTGAGGGGACCCTGAGACCTCGATTTTCCCGTGATCGATAATCGCGATTCTATCGCACAGTGAATCGGCTTCTTCCAAGTAGTGCGTTGTCATGAAAATTGTCATTTTCTGCTCTTTGTTCAGGGCCTTGATGTGGTCCCACATCACAGTTCGGGTTTGAATGTCGAGGCCGAGTGTCGGCTCGTCTAGGAACAAGAGCCTGGGCTGATGGATTAGTCCCACGATTAGCTGCAATCTTTTTCTCATGCCTCCTGAATATGTCCGGACGAGCCTACTTGCCGCATCCTTGAGTTCGACAAGTCCCAGTAGCTCTTCTGCTCTCTTTTTGGCCGCGGCACGAGGAACATGGTAGAGGCTGGCGGCTAGCATGATGTTCTCTGTTCCTGTTAGTTCATCGTCCACGGTGAGGTCTTGTTGGACGATGCCGATGCTCTTCCTTACTGCGTCAGGGTTCTTGCTGACGTCGTGCCCTGCTATCGTTGCTCTGCCTTGGGTTATCGAGGCCAGGGTTGTCAGCATCTTGATAGTTGTTGTTTTGCCAGCGCCGTTGGGCCCGAGAAAGCCGAACAGTTCGCCTTCGTTCACACTGAACGAAATGTCGTTGACAGCTTTCACCGTTCCATTGTAGACCTTTGTCAGGTTCTCGGCTTCGATAATGTTCGGCGTGACTTGTCGCCTCCCGGCTAGTTTGAGATTGCGGAGAGTTTGTTGGCGATACTCTTAATCTTCTCCTTGTATGGCGCTATCCTGGACTTGTCTGACTTGCTCAGTTCCTCCAAGTACGAAGCGAGGCCGCTGATTTCGCTCAGCATCTCCTCGATGCCACGGGCGCGTCTTCCGACGAATGGCCCGAAAGGAAACTCTCCCTCTTGCCTTCCCTTCTCGGTAAGCTCGTATCTTCCATCTTCTCTCTTTCTGAGGACGCCGTCTTCCCTTAGCTCCTCCAGGAGTGGGTAGATTGAGCCTGGTGATGGACGCCACCATCCCTGACTCATGGCTTCTATCTGGTCCATGATCTCGCTTCCGTTCATGGGATTGCGTGAAACCATTGTGACAACCATTGTTCTAAGTCCCCGTCTACGGTGGTGCTTCCATCCGCCGAATCCTCCAAACCACATCTCTTTATCGAATATCCGATATCGGAATACCGACATATAACGTTCACCGCCCAAAGCCACCCCTGTCCTTTTACTCGTTCGCGACGGAGTAGACCTCAACAAACAGAACCTCCGACAAAGAACAAGCTAATTGCACAGCGTCATTGATTATGAAATGGGTTCCTTGACAGTACAAATTGACGACGCGGGCGTCGGGGATCTCCTTTTCGGAGTCGTCGTAGGGGTGCACAGAAAAGAGACAGGAGAGTTTCACTACGAGGTCATTCCAGTTTCATACTTTCAAACACCTCAGTTCTCCAAGAAACTCTACCTAGACAAGGCGACGGAGATCACTCTAGACCTTCTTCACAAGATGAAGCTAGAGGATGTGGAAGATGTCGAGATCTGTAGCAGTTTTCTATTCGACAAGACCAGGCCCCTGCTTGAAGAGAGACTCGGAAAGGAACGAGTCCGAACCAGAGCTATCACGGGGGACGCTCAGGACAATGTCGAAACGGCCTATCTGGACGAAATTAGAAACCTCGGCTACGAACCTATCCAGGAAAGGGACGAGAAGAGAGCGAGGAGCTTCTTTCACATGTTGAACTGGGTTAAGAAAAACCCCGACCGGCTCAAATACGCAAAAACCGGATGGCCGCGACTCAGAAGGTACATTCGCCTCCGTTGATTCATAACTCGATTGGCGAGGCCGACCTCACCCCTCGCACCGCTCATGAGCGTGCCTAGCGCTACTAGGTAGTCATGTTTGAATCCGGACACGAAGGATGGCCGAGTAACTGTTCGGCCAGCGGAGGCTAGGGACAAGAGAGTCGTGCTGGATTTCTGCAGGAACACCTGGCGTGGGGGTGACTACATACCAGAAGTCTGGGACGAATGGATGAGTGGTCCGAAGGGATCGCTGCTAGTAGCTACCATTCGAGGAATTCCTATCGGGCTTGGCCACTGCTACTTCCAGACAAAGGACGTTCTCTGGCTGGAAGGGTTGAGGGTTGACCTTGCCTATCGACGACGGGGCATCGCAGGGAGACTCAATCGCGCCCTAACAAAGCATGGTAGGGCGAGAGGAGCTGTGCTATCGCGTCTCTGCACTAGTATACAGAACATCGCATCTCAGCGCCACGCGGAAAAGGTTGGATTCAGGATTCTTCAGCGGTTCGACAGGTTTGACTCTTCTCAGCCTCTCACACGAAAACCGGCAGGTGTATACCAAATTCGCAAGTATCGCACAGGTCTTTGGAGGCAAATACAGCGCTGGCCGGAGTTCTCGGAGTTTCGAGGGCTCTATTCGGACGGTTGGACATGGTATCCTATCACTCCTCGCGGCCTTCGAAACGCCGCAGAATACTCAAGGGTCCTCGTCACGAACTCGGATGGCGAAATTAGCTCTCTGGCAATCATTTCAACGGACAAAGGTCGGCTCACAATCGGGTTCTTCGCAGGAAAAAGGACGCAAGCAGAACAGAAAGCCCGCTACTCGAGATACAGGCTCGCGAAGGGTGGATTCCAAAGGGTTAGAGCTCTCATCCCGCATGGGTCCTCACTGACCGAGGCTTTCAAAGCTGCAGGCTTCAAGCCGACAAATTCCATCTTGGTTTATCAGAAGATACTGAGACCGAGCCGGGAAAAGAATAAGGACGGAAGAACATGAAGCGGCGACTAGTCTTGGGCATAATGGATACCGTGACTGGGGAGATGCTTCTCCTGCCTGGTGTCGAGAAGGCTGACCAGGGGTCAGATGATTTTGAGCTCCGGGTCGCAGGCAAACCCTTCGCCCACGT
>Ga0066710_100000007_pt1 | contig 66749 bp, 64 predicted proteins | sample GraSoiAngelo_159_FD_79666 | JGI IMG/M metagenome (GOLD analysis project Ga0066710, IMG submission 79666) | Grasslands soil microbial communities from the Angelo Coastal Reserve, California, USA - 14_1009_16_40cm | ecosystem: Environmental > Terrestrial > Soil > Grasslands | place: USA... | reverse complement strand
GTTCGTCACGCACATCCCGCCCTCGCCGGTCGTGATGATCTTGTTGCCGTAGAACGAGAAGCACCCGACATCGCCCAGCGCGCCCACGCGCCGGCCGCGGCAGCGCGCGCCGTGCGCCTCCGCGGCGTCCTCGATCACGGCCAGCCCGTGCCGCTTCGCGGTGGCGAGGATCGGATCCATGTCGCAGGGGTGGCCGTAGAGGTGCACGGGCACGATCGCGCGGGCGCGCGGCGTCACGCGGGCGGCGAGGTCGCGCGGGTCCATCTGCCACGTGGCGGGCTCGGCGTCCACGAAGACGGGCGTGGCGCCCGTGTAGCGGACGGCGTTGGCCGTCGCGACGAACGTCAGCGTGGGCACGAGGACCTCGTCACCGGGCCCGATGCCCGCCGCCGCGAGCGCCAGGTGCATCGCCGCAGTGCCGTTGGAGACGGCCACGGCATGAGGCGTGCCGCAGAACGCGGCGAACTCCGTCTCGAACCGCGCGATGAAGGCGCCGAGCGAGGAGATCCAGCCCGAGCGCACCGCCTCGACGACGTTGGCGAGCTCTTCCTCTCCGAGGACCGGAGCCGCGACGGGAATGCGGGGCGGAACCACGGCCATCAGTATAGTCCGCCGTGCGGGCGGTCCGTTCCTTGACACTCGCCGCGGCGCCACCGTAGGCTCGGTCGATGCATCGCGCGCTCCGCGCGCTGGCGCGCCGCCTGCTCGGCGTGCGCCGGACGCCGGCCTACTATCTGCCGTGGATCACGCGCCCCGGCCTCGAGTGCGCGCTCGTGCTCCACAACGTGGAGGCACGCTTCAAGCCCGGCTGGAACGAGGGCCCGTTCGAGCTCACCGCGGAGCAGTACGGCGCCGACGGCCGCCTCGTCGCGCGGCAGCGTGCGACCGTGCGCGACAGCACCGACGCAGTCGAGCTGCCGCTCACGGCGCCGCGGGAGGGCTGCGGCTTCGTCGTCGTGCGCGGCGAGCGACTGCACTCGGATCTGTACGTGTGCCTGTTCGACGGCCGCACGTCCACGATGACACACGGCCGCGGCGAGTTCATCGAGCGCTATCCTCCCCGGACGCGCGCCCTGCTGGCCCTCCTCGGCGGCCTCGCCGCGCTCGCGGGCCGGACGCTGCCGGCCTTCGCGCGCGATCAGTTCGTCTACAGCGGAACCGAGAGCCGCTCGCACGTGCTGCTCCTGAATCTCGCCGACGTGCCGAATCGGATTCGCGTCGACGTGACGCGCGACGGCGCGCCCCTCGGCGCGCGCCTGGTCCGCCTGCCGCCGTGCGGCGCTCACCTGCTGCACCTCGCCGACGTCGCGGCGCCGCCGGCACGTGGCACCGACGTCTGGCGCCTGCGCCTCACGGGCAACGCGTGGTTCAATCTCTACCTCGTGGGCGCCGGCCGCGAGGATCTCGCCGGGCCGCTCTCGCTGATGCATGTCAAGTAACCTCGGGGCGCTGCTCTCGGCGACCTTCTACGAGCGCGGCGACGAGCACCTCGTCGAGGTCATCCACCAGCGCGACGCCGCACGCTATCGGCGGCTCGCCTCGCTCGACATCGGCGTCTGGGACGAGGCCGGCACGCGCCTCGCGGCGCCGGCCGTCGATGCCGGTCGCGAGATCCTCGACGTGGAGGCGCTGGTGGCGGCCGTGCCCGGCGCGCCGGCGCGCGTCATGGTCACCTTCGACGCGCGCTACGACCCCGCCATCTTTCCCTACCGTCCGCACCACTACGCGTACCTGCACCGCCGCGGCTCGCCGGCGCCGGCGCTCTACTATGCGGTGAACGCCGGCCTCGGCGGTGTGCCCGATCGCATCGGCGCCACCGCCATCAACAACTTCGAGACGTACGTCTTCCGCCGCCGGCCCCTGGCCGAGCGCTACTCGCTGCTGCTCGGCTGCCTCTCGCGCTGGGCGCCCGTCGAGGCGACGATCACCGCGCATTATGGCGAGGCCCGCCTCGCGCGCGAGGTGCGCCTGGCGCCACGCGCTCACGTCGAGGTGCCGCTCGCCGCCGAGCACGAAGGGCACCGGCTGGCGCGCGTCGAGCTGAAGGCGCTCTTCCGTCTCGTGGCCTACGTGGTCGGACGCGCGGAGGCGGGTGGCGAGCTCGTGCTGTTCGACCACCTCTTCACGTACTTCAAATGAGCGCGCCCGAGCCGGCGGACGACCTCCTGCTCTGCTACTGCACCGGGCTGACGGTCGGTGAGCTGCGGCGCGCGTGTGCACAGGGCCGCTGGCCGCTCGCCGACAAGGACGCCACGGGCAAGCTGTGCACCGGCTGCGTCGGCGATCTGCTGTACTGTCTCCGGCGCTTCGGCGCCGAGCCGCGCATCTGAGGGGCCTCATCGCCGTGCCCCCGCCAGGAACGCCACGACGCGCTCACGCTCCGCCGCCGTGATCCCGCTCGAGCACGGCAGCGACACGCCCCGCGCGTGCAGCCGGTCGGCGACCTCGACCCGGTACCGCGGAGAGTCGCGGAATGCCGGCTGGCGATGCGTCGGGTACCACAGCGGGCGCAGCTCGATGCCCGCCCCTTGGCCGCGCCCGATGAGCGCGCGCCGGTCACCCCACGCCGCGGGGTCGAGCAGCACCGAGTACATCCAGTAGGTCGAGAACGCCCAGGGCGCTTCCGTGAACGGCTCGACGCCGTCGAGGCGGCCGAGCGCCTCTGTGTAGTGGCGGGCCGTCTCGCGCTTCGCGGAAACGAAGGCGTCGAGCTGCTCGAGCTGCGCGACGCCCAGCGCCGCCTGGAGGTTGGTGAGCCGGTAGTTGAACGCGACCTCGGTGTGGACGTAGTCGATGGCGTCGGCGCGCGCCTGGGTGGTGAGGCCTCGCACGCGCGCCGCCAGCGCCTCGTCGCGCGTCAGCACCATGCCGCCGCCACCCGCCGTCACGATCTTGTTGCCATTGAACGACAGGCACGCGGCGAGCCCGTCGCCTCCGACGGACCGCCCGCGGTAGCGGGCGCCGAGCGCCTCGGCGGCGTCCTCCACGACCGCCAGCGGGTACGACCGCGCGACGGCGAGGAGCGGGTCGAGGTCGCAGGGGTGCCCGTAGAGGTGAACCGGTAACATGGCGCGCACGACGCGGCCCGTGGCGCGGTGCACGACGCCGGCCGCCTCCAGCGTGCATTCGCGCGCCAGGAAGTCCGCCGTCTTGTCCGGATCCATCCCCCATGCCACCGCCTCGACGTCCATGAAGACCGGCTGCGCGCCGCAGTGCGCGATCGCGTTGACGGTGGCGATGAACGTCAGCGAGGGCACGAGGACGGCGTCGCCGGCTCGCACGCCGGCCGCGAGCAGCGCGATGTGGAGCGCGGCGCTGCCGTTCACGACGGCGACGGCGTGCGGCACGCCGACGCGCTCGGCCACCTCGCGCTCGAAGCGGTCGACGAAGGGACCGGCGGACGACACCCAGTTGGTGTCGAGGCACTCCTTGAGATAGGTCCACTCGTTGCCGCGCAGGCACGGCACCGCGTTCGGGATGCGCGTGCTCACGCCGGCTGCTCCGCCATGCGCCAGGCGCGGTACCAGTCGAACGTCTCCCGGACGCCGGTCTCGAGCGGCACCTTGGGCGCGTACCCCGTCAGCGCGCGGAGGCGCGCGAGGTCCGGGCAGCGGCGGTCCACCGAGCCCGCAGGCGCCGGGCGCCGGTCGACGCGGGGGGCGAAGTCGGCCAGGCGCAGCACGAGCGCGAGCAGGTCGGCGATGCGCGTCTCCTCCGTGTCGTTGCCGACGTTGACGACGCGCCCCCACGCCGCGGGCGTGGCGACGAGGCGCACCATCGCGTCGACCGCGTCGCTCACGTGGCAGAACGCGCGACGCTGCTCGGCGCCGTAGAGCGTGAAGGGGTCCTCGCGACGCAGCGCCCGGAGCGCCAGCTCGGGGATCACGTGGTCCGCGCCCATGCGCGGCCCGTAGACGTTGTGGAAGCGGCCGACGACGGCGCGCAGACCGCGGGCGCGCGCGGTGTGTAGGACGGCCGCCTCGCCGAGAATCTTGCTGGCCGCGTAGGCGAACCGCGGAGCGGTCACGTCGGGGATCGACAGCGCCACCTCCTCGGGCGTCGGCACCGGCACGCTGCCCGCGGTGACGCCGGCGGCGTACGTCTCGCTCGTCGAGGCGAAGAAGAGCACCTCGCCCCGGCCCGGCAGCCAGTCGAGCGTCTCGAGCACGATCCGCGTGTTGACGCGGATCACACGCGCCGGGTCCACCTCGACGTTGCGCACGCCGACCACGGCCGCGAGGAGATAGACCTGATCCCAGTCCGCGGGCAGGCCGGCCAGGGCGCCCGCGCGCGTGAGATCCGCCTCGACCGTGCTCACGTTGGGGCGCGCGCACAGCGCAGCCAGCGCCGCGTCATGCCGGCCGCGCGAGCCGTCGTCGACCAGCGTCACCTCGTCGCCTTCGGCCGCCAGCCGCGCGGCGAGGTGGTACCCGATGAAGCCGGCGCCCCCGAGGATGAGGACCTTAGGCATAGCCGATGCCCGCGTAGCGCACGCCGGCGGCGCGCACGACGCGCTCGTCGAGGATCCGCCAGCAGTCGTAGACGACGGCGGGGATGCGGAGCGAGCGGAGGAGGCGGGGCAAATCGAGCCGCGCGTAGTCGGGATGATCGGTGATCACCAGCACCCCGTCGGCCCCGGCGAATCCCTCCTCCACGGTGCACGGCGTCGCCCCGAGCCCGGCGATGACCTCCGGCCGGACGAGGTAGTCGTGGCCGCGCACCTCGATGCCCTCCGGGCGCAGCACCTCCAGCATCGGGATCACCGGCGTGCCCCGCAGGTCGTCCGTGGGCGGCCAGCCCTTGTAGGCGAAGCCGAGCAGGAGCGCGCGGGCGCCGGCGAGGTCGCCGCCGCGCTCGCGCAGCAGCTCGACGAAGCGGCGCGCGACGTGCGCGGGCAGACGCTCGTTGAGTCCGCGCGCCTGGCCGACGAGCGACGGCTCGTAGCCCGCCGCCCGCGCCGACTCCACGAGGATGTAGGGATCCTTCGACAGGCACCCACCGCCGACGAAGCCCGGCTTGGAGACGTCCGGCCGGGGGTAGTCGGCGTTCGCCGCGCGGATGACCTCGAGCGGATCGAGCCGCAGACGCTCGGCGAGGAGCGCCACCTCGTTGCCATAGGAGTAGATCAGGTCCGTGTGCGCGTTGTTCACGAGCTTCACCAGCTCGGCGGCTTCGAGCGACGAGACCGGCACCACGCGGCGGCTCAGGCGCTCGAAGAGCGCGACCGCCGCCTCGCGGCTCGCGTCGTCGAGCCCGCCGACGACCTGCGGCAGCTCGACCAGCTCGCGCAGCGCCTGGCCCTGGATCGTGCGCTCGGGCGCGAACGCCAAACGGGCGCGCCCCCAGCGCGCGAGCAGCTCGGGCAGCACGACGGCGCGGCTGGCGCCGACGGGCACCGTGCTGCGCACGACCACGAGCGTCTCGGGCCCGCACTCCTCGGCGACCTGTCGCGCCGCCGCGCGGAGATTCGCCAGATTCGGCGCGCGCGTCGCGGGATCGACCGGCGTGGAGACGCAGATGACAGCGACGTCGGTCGCCGTGTCGCGCAGGTCCGAGGCGATGCGTAGCGTACGGCCGAGCGTCTCGCGCAGCGCGTCCTCGATCCCCGGCTCGTAGAGGTGTGGGCGACCGGCGGCGAGCGTGTCCACGACGCGGCGCTCGCGATCGTAGCCCGTGACCTCGAAGCCGCAGCGTGCGAGCGCGACCGCGAGCGTCACTCCCACGTAGCCCAGCCCGACGACGGCCACCGTCTTCAATCGAGGAGCCCCCGGGCCACGTCGCGATTGGCCTTCTCGAGATCGGGATGCCGCCCGACGTCCAGCCAGTACTCGCGGATCAGATAGGCGGCGACGGGCCGGCGGGACGCGAGCAGCACCCGGATGAGGTCCGTCGCGTCGAAGTACCGGTCGCGCGGGACGAGGCCGACGACGTCGGGGGCGAGCACGTAGATCCCCGCGTTGACCGGGAACTCCTTGCGCGGCTTTTCCTCCACGGTCAGGACGCAGCCGTCGTGCAGCGTGAACTCGCCGTAGGGCAGGTCGACCTGGTGCAGCGACACCCCGACCGTCATGGACGCGCCCGGCTGGGCCCGGTGGTGTTCCCACATCGCGCGGAAGTCGCACTTCGTGAGGATGTCGCTGTTGACGACGAAGAACGGCGCCGCCGGCGGCTCCGGCAGCAGGGTGAGCGCGCCCATCGTCCCGCGCGGCTCCGGCTCGAGCACGTACGTGACGCGCACGCCGAGCCGCGCGCCGTCGCCGAGGCGCTCGCGAATCATGTCGGACTTGTGATGTAGCGCGAGCACGACGTCCGTGATCCCCGACTGCCGCAGCCGCTCGACGAGGATCTCGAGCAGCGGCTTGCCGCCGACGCTGAGCAGGGGCTTGGGCGTGTCGTCGGTAAGGGGCCGCAACCGCTTGCCTTCGCCGCCGGCCATGATCACCGCGCAGGTGGCCAGCGGCGGCGGCTCCAGCAGCTCCTCCTGGCGCAGCAGGTCCACCACGACGTCGTCCGGACCGAGCACCGGCAGGTGTCGCACGCCGCGCGCGCGCATCAGCGCCAGCGCCGCCTCGCGTCCGAGGCCCGGCCGTGCCGTCACGGGCGTGCGGTTCATCGCCTCGTCCACCTTCGCGGTGAGCGGCAGCCCGCGCAGCAGCGCGCGGCGGAGGTCGCCGTCGGTCACAACGCCCGCCAGCCGGGCCTGCCCGTCCACCACGAGGCCGATCTGCTTGCCGCTGCGCGTGATCACGGCCAGCGCGTCGCGCAGCGAGGCGCCTTCGCGGATGAACACGTCCGCGAGGGGACTCACGCGTCCACCGCCTTCTTGCGCACCAGCGCGTCGCCGAGCGGCGTCTCGCGCAGGACGCGGACGATCCGCGGCGCCGCCCGGCCGTCCCCGTACGGATTCGGCCGGCCGCGCAGTCCCTCGCGAAAGCCCGGCGCCAGCGCGGTCTCCAGCGCGTGGAGGATCGCCTCCCGCTCCGGCGGCACGTCGAGCACGTTGTCGCCGCGCAGGCGCCCGTCCTGCCGGCTGCCGACGTTGACGGCGGGCAGCGCGAAGGAGGGCGCCTCGATCAGACCGCTGGAGGAGTTGCCCACCATCGCGTCCGCGTGGTGCAGCAACGACAGGTAGGCGCGCTCGCCGAGGCTCGGCACCAGCCGCGCGCGCGGCTGCCGCGCCACGAACTCCTCGAGGCGGCGGAGCACGGAGCGCCCCGCCGTGTCCGCCGCCGGCGCGGTCAGGATCGGCGTGGCGTCGACCTTCTCGAGCGCGGCCAGCACCTCGTCCACCTGTGTCGTCGCCTCGCCGTACTCAAGCGTCACCGGATGATAGGTCACCAGCAGCCAGCGCGCGGCGGACGGCACGCCGAGCGTCGTGGCCAGCGCCTCGCGCGACATCGGCTCCACGCGCGCGAGGCGGTCGAGCCCCGGCGCGCCGACGGTATGCACGCGCCACGCCTCCTCGCCCATGGCCAGCAGGCGCCGCGCGTGCGGCGCGGCGGAGGCGAAGTGCAGGTGCGCCAGCTTCGTGATCGCGTGGCGGATCTGGTTGTCGATCGCGCCCTCGGTCACCTCGCCGCCGTGGACGTGGGCCACGGGAAGCGCGAACGGCAGGGCCGCCACGGCCGCCGCCAGCATCTCGAACCGGTCGCCGAGGACGAGCACGAGATCGGGGGCCAGGCGCGCCCAGGCGCGCGCGAAGCCGGTCACGCCGCGACCGATCGCCGCGCCGACGGCTTCCGGCACGTCGTCGGGCTCGAGCATCTCCACCCGCTCGTCGATCGCCCAGCCGTCGGCCTCGATCGCGCGCACGGTGTGGCCGAACTCGGGCGCCAGATGCATGCCGCCGACCACCAGACGCAGCACGAGGTCGTCGGCGGCGCGGATCGCCTCGAGGACGGGCAGCAGGTGACCGTAGTCCGAGCGGCTCACGGAGACGACGGCGATCGAGCGCGCGCGAGTCATTGGTCCTCCAGCGCGCTCCACTCGATGACCTCGTCGTCACCGACGTCGCGGCGCAGGACGCGGCCGAGCGCCCGCTCCAAATCGGCGGGCGAGATGCCGGTGCCCGGCCGCTTGATGCGAACGCACTCCGCGGTGAGCCGGTCACCGGCGCGCAGCGGCCGCGCGGCCACGAGACTGCGGCGGGCCACGCGCCGCGTGTCTTCCTCGCACGGCATCGGGCGCTTGTGCCCGTCGCCGAGCGCCGTCTCCACGGTCCGGACGGCCTCGACGAGCGCGCGTAGCTCGTGGGGCTCGAGCGAGGCGCGGTGATCGGGGCCGGGCAGCGTCCTGTCGAGGGTGAAGTGCTTCTCCACGAGGGCGGCGCCGCGCGCCACCGCCGCCACGGCCACCGTGATGCCCGTCGTGTGGTCCGAGAGCCCGACGGGCCGGTCGAAGCAGCGCAGCGCGTCCATTGCCTTCAGATTCGTCTCGGCGGCCGGCGCCGGATAGGCGCTCACGCAGTGAAGCAGCGCGAGCGGCGGATCGCCGGCCGCGCGGAGGACGCCGACTGCGCGCGCGACCTCCTCGAGCGTCGACATGCCCGTCGACACGATCAGCGGCCGGCGCTTGCGCGCGAGATGGCGCAGGAACGGCAGGTTCGTGATCTCGCCCGACGGCACCTTCAGCAGCGGCACGCCGAGGCGTACTAATAGATCTGCGCTCGCCTCGTCGAACGGCGTCGAAAAGAAGAGGATCCCGCGCCGCGCGCAGTGATCCATGACCGCCGCGTGCTCCGCCTCGCCGAGCTCGAGCCGCGCGAGCATCTCGGCCTGGCCGCCGCCGTCGCCGGTCGTCTCGCGCTGGTAGGCGGCCTTCGGTGCCCGACGGCTCACGAGGGCGTCGCTGCGAAACGTCTGGAACTTCACCGCGTCGGCGCCCGCCTCGGCCGCGACATCGACGAGCTTCATGGCGAGGCCGAGGTCGCCGTTGTGATTGACGCCCGCCTCGGCGATCAGAAACACCGGCGCCCCTTCGCCGACGATCCGGCCGGCGACGGCAAAGGCGCTCACCGGCGCCGCTCCGCAATCGCGGCCCGTGCGTCCTCGATCGTGGCCAGCACGCGCTCGGCGAGGGCACCGTCCACCGGATGCACGTAGCGCGACGCGAAGGCGCGGCCGCGCGCGACGAGGGCGGCACGCGCGGCGGAATCGTCGAGGATCCGACGGAGCGCCGCGGCGAGCGCCGGCGCATCCCCCATCGTTACGCGCTCGACGACGCCCTCGCTCACGTACGGCGGCATGCTCTCGCCCTCGTAGTCCTTGCCGGCCGCCTGCACGGCCACCACGGGGCAGCCGAGGGCCATCGCCTCGATCCCGGCCATCGAGGTGACCATGACCGCGGCGTCGGCCGCGCCGAACAGCCGGTGGACGTCGTACCTCTTGGTCATCACCGCAGCCGACAGGCCCCAGGCGCGCACCTGGCCGACCACGATCTCCTCCAGCTCGTTAGGATGGACCTTCACGACCACGTTGAGCGGCGGCAGCGTCGCGAGCGCCGCGGCCATCGTGCGGTAGAACGCCTCCTTCTCGGCCACCGTGAAGAGTCGCGACACGTACTTGGAGACGAAGATCACGAGCGGCCGATCGGGCGCGAGCTCGAGGTCACGCACGACGTCGGCGCGCAGGCGTGCCGGCTCGACCGTCCGCGCCGCGTTCGAGCGCGGATCGCCGACGACGGCGATCGCCTCGGGCGACACGTCCTGCTCGCGCAGAATGCCGTCGCGCAGGTGTGGGCCGATGACGAGCAGCCGGTCGGCCACGTCGAGGAACGAGTAGCGGTCGTGGCTCATCAGCAGCGTCCCCGAGAAGAACAGGCACGGCACCCCTCGCGTGCGCGCGGCGAGCGCGAGCGCGCGCTCGGCGTAGCGACGGTTGCTCGTGATAACGACGGCCCGCGGCGCCAGCGCGTCGAGGGCGCGGAAGGCCGCTTCCTGGAAGAGCGCCGCCACGGGCAGCGTCCGCTGGACGGTGTCGCGGACGATCGGCAGCGCCACGCGCCAGAGCGGCAGGCCCTCCCACTCGAGCGCGCGCCGCAGGGCGCCATCGCGCGTGAGCCGGCGCCAGAGCGCACGGCACTCGCGCCGGGTTCGCCGCGCGATCCGCCGGGCGTCCCGGGCCGCGAGATAGTCGGACAGCCGGCCGCAGCGAACGCCGGCCGCCTGCAGCCCGGTGAGGCGTGCCTCCAGCTCCGGGTCGCGAACCGGAGTCGCCAGGACGAGCGGCTCGACGCCCGCCTCTGTCATCGCTGTCGCCAGCGGATCCACCACGAAATGGTGGCGCGGGCGGCACGTGACGAAGACGATGGGGCGCGGCCCGGCCGCGGCGGGCGCGCGCCGCGGAAACGCGAGGAAGTCGCGCAATCGCCGCCGCTCCTCGCGCGGCTGCAGCGCCCGAACGGCGCGCGCGTAGAGCCGCGCGCCGAGGAACGCCGGCGCCGCCACGTGGACGGGCAGGCCACGGTGCTCGGCGAGCAGGCGACCGAGGCGCTCGAGGGTGGAGGCGCCGCTCACGAGCACGACGCGCTCGGGCTTGACGTCGTCGAGGACGCGGCGCACCACGGTGAACGGCTCGGTGATCTCGAGCTGCATCACGATGCCGCGCGCCTGCCTCAGGAGCTCGGGCAGCCACACGCGTCCTCGCATGAGCTCCGGCGCCGCCCCTGCCGCGGACCACCAGCCGGAAGTCAAATGATCGTTGAGCCGCACCAGCTCCCGCGGGTCGAGCTTGAGAGACTCTTCGTCGTACCAGCGTACGTCGACGCCGGCCGGCAGCGTGGCTGCGTTCACGAAATCGCGCGCGGCGAGCATCACGACCGAGGCCCCCTCGGCGGCCAGCCGCCGCGCGGCGGTGGTGACCACGCGCCGATAGCGCGCGGCGTAGCGGCGATAGAGCGCGCGGACCCACGGTCGACGAAACTCGCCGTATCCGCGCGCGGCCTGCGTCACGAGAAGAACGCGGCTCACGCGGAGGCCGCCTCGCGGGCCGGGACGCCGAGCACCGTCCGCCCCGGCGGGACGTCGGCCGTCACCACCGCGCCGGCCGCGACGATGCCGCCCGTCCCCACCACGAGTCCGGGCAGCACGACGGCGCCGCTGCCGAGAAACGCGCCCCGCTCCACCACGACGGCACCCGACAGCACGACGCCCGGCGAGCAGTAGGCGTGGTCGCCGACGCGCGTCCCGTGCTCCGCGATCACGCCGCTATACAGGACGACGTTGTCACCGACCTCGACGTCGGCCCCGAGCACGCAGCCGGGAAACACGACGCTGCCGGCGCCGATCCGGCAGGACGGCGACACGGTCGCGCGTGGGTGGATCAGCGCAGGCCGCGGCGTGCCGGCACGGCCGAGCGCGGCCCAGAGCTCGGCCCGCACTCGGAGGGACGTGGCCCCGACGCCGACGACGGCGGCGTCGGCGCGGCCCTCGGCGATGAGCCGCGCCGCGTCCTCGTCCACGCCGAGCATCTCCGCGCGCGCCGCGCCCGGCCGCTCGGTGAAGCCGGCGACGCGCCAGCCGCAGGCCTGCGCGAGGTCGGCCACCGCGCGGCCGTGGCCGCCTGCCCCCAGGATGAGAAGCCGCTGCGGCGCCATCACGCTACGTGCGCGCCCCGGCGATCGGGGCGTGGCCGCGCGCGAGGAGCAGCTCGGCGAGCAGGAAGTCCCGTTCCGTGTCGATGTTCACCGAGGCCTCGAAGCCCATGACGATGCCGCGGTTGTCCTTGCCGAGCACGCGGTCCTGCTCCATGAGCACCGCATAGCGCGTCGCGTAGACGGCGCCCGACGGCTGATAGACGGCTGGCGCATCCTGGCGTCGCACGTAGCGGTGGCCGTCCGGGAACAGCGCCGTCGTGCGGTCACCGTCGAGCGTCTTCATGAAGAACGGGTGGTACGACGCCTCGACGAGCGTCTGGGCCGAGTCGGCGCCGCTGGCGAGGAGCCGGTCGACGATGCCGTCGATGTCCGGACCGACGCGGAACGGCGACGTGGGCTGCAGCGTCACGATCACGTCGGGCCGCACGTCGTGCGTCTGCTCGAGCCAGCGAACGGCATGCTGCAGCACCGGGATCATTCCCGCCTCGTCCGTCGCCAGCGCGCGCGGTCGCAGGAACGGCACCTCGCCGCCGTGGCGCCGGGCCTCCTCGGCGATGGCCGGATCGTCGGTGGACACGATCGTGCGCGTCAGGCGCGTCGCCTCGCGCGCCGACGCGACGGCGTGACCGATCAGCGAGAGCTTGCCCAGCGTTTTCAGATTCTTGCCGGGCAGGCCCTTGGACCCGCCGCGCGCGGGGATGACACCGAGGACGTAGGGCGTGGACACGCTAGATCTTGACCCAGCGGCGCTCGGCGGACGCCCGCCGCGCCGCATCGATCACCTGCATGGTGCGCAAGCCGTCCCAGCCGTCGCAGCGCGGCCTGTCCTCGCCGCGCACGCACGCGATGAAGTGGCGCGCCTCTTCGACGTACATGTCGTTGAGCTGGCCGCCCGACGGGTAGATCTCCCACCGGTTGGCGGCAGCATCGAAGAGTCTCAGCTCGTTCTCCATGCGACGCCACTGCAAGACGCCGCGCTCGCCCAGCAGCTCGAAGTGGCTGTGCACGTTCCAGGCGAAGAGATTCATGTGGATGTTGCCCACGGCGCCGGAGGCGAACCGCACCGTGAGGTCGGCGACGTCATCGCTCGACATCTCCAGATCCGAGACCTGCTCGACGGCGGCACTGACCTCGACGATCTCGCCACAGAGCCACCGCATGTAGTCGATCGCGTGACTCTCGTCGAGGAGGCATCCCCCACCCTGCTTGGCGTCCGCCATGTAGGAGCTCCGGTACGTCCCCGGATAGCGGTGGGCGTTCAGATGATAGGCGTACTCCGTGCGCGCCGCCCTCAGCGCGCCGATGCGCTCTTGCTTCAACAGCGACTCGGCCAGGAGCAGCGGCGGCCAGTATCGCCAGTTGTACGCCGTCAACACGCAGCGTCCTCTGGCGTCACACTCACGAAGGAAATCGGCCACGTCCTCCGTCGACGCGGCGAGGGGCTTCTCGATCATCAGATGAGCGCCGTGCGCGAGCCCGACACGCGCCAGCGTGAGATGCGAGCTGGGCGGGGTACAGACGGCGACGCCGTCGGCCCCGGCGACCGCCGCCTCCACCGTGTCGACGATCGTGGCGCCGGCAAATTGTCGCCGCGCCGCCGCCCGCTGCTCCGACGAGCTGTCGTAGGCGGTCACGGTGTCCACGCCGATCGACTGGAAATTCTGCAGGTGCCGGCGTCCGATGGAGCCGAGACCGAGGATGGCGATCTTCATTTCACTCCTTCATGGAGACGGTTCCATTCGGCCTCGTACTCGTCGATACGTCGGAGGTCGCGGAAGACCATGAGCTCGCGGAGACCGTAGAGCTCCACCGCGTTGAACTTCTTCGAGATGACGGCCGTCACGCGCGTCGCGTCGCCGAGATCGAGCAAGAACGCCTCGAGGGAGCCGTCGTACTGTGCGAGGATCCGGTGCTTGTACGTGGCGTACCACTCGGTGCCGGGATACGGCGTGGCGAAGAAGGGCTTGACGTTGAGGCCCAACCGCTGCCAGGCGTGGACGTTCTCGCGGATCGATTCGAAGTCGTCATCGGGAAACCCGAACATCTGGTTCGGGATCGGACGGATACCCGCCTCCAGCGTCCAGCGGAGCGAACGCTCGTTGGTCGCCGGCGTCGCGCCCTTGCCGACCGTCTTCAAGACGCGGGGGGAAAACGACTCGTAGCCGTAGAGCAGGTGCGAGCATCCCGCGCGCTTCAGTGTCTTGAGCAGGTCCGGCGTGATCATCGTCGCGTGACTGGTGCCGCCCCAGTGCACGCCGGTGCAGCGCTCCGGATCGTGCGGAACGCCATCGCGGACGCACTGCGGCTGCAGGCCTTCGTCGACCCAGAGGCGCGCGATGTCCGTGAGCCACCTCTTCCCCGACGACTGATGCATCGTCATGAGGTTCTCGTCGAGGAACCCGATGAAATCCACGCCGTACCGCTCGCGCGCGTGCTTGACGAGCTCGACGACGTAGCGGGGGCTGTGATATCGGATCGTGCGCTTGTAGCCGAACCGGACGTCGCGGCCGTCGGCATTCTCGACGACCTCCATATCGCCGGCGATCCCGAGGTGGAAGCAAAACCGGCAGATCAGCGAGCAGCCGTACGACGCGTTGATGTCGAGACGGCGCTTCGCGAGCATGCCCTCCTCGCTGAACAGGGCCATGCTGTTGGGGAAATAGATCTCATCCAGGGGGAACAGGTCCCAGGCCGGATACGGCAGTCGGTCGATGTCCTCGACGAGCGGTCGCTCGGCGTTCAGCTGACTGCGCCCGTCGGCATCGCGCCAGACGATCCCGCACACCGCCGTCCAGTCGCGGGTGCCCGCGTCGATGCGCGCCAGGATCTCGGGAAACGTCTCGAACGCCTCGCCCACGACCCCGATGTCGATCTGAGGCAGAAACCGCATGATGTCGTGCGGCATGCTCGTGAGGAAGCCTCCGCCGGCGACGACCAGCGCGCGGGGAGCCGCGGCCCGCGCGAGGCGCACGATCTCCTTGATCGAGCGGTAGGCCGTGGTGATGCCGCCCGTCGCGATGACGTCCCAGTCGTCGGCCTGGAGGATCTGGACCAGCACCGACTCCGACATCCGCCAGGCGTTGGCGTCATAGACCTGGACGGCATGGCCGTCGCGCATGGCGATGGCCGCGAGCAGCGCCATGCCGTACGGGACGTGGCGGGGCGCATCCTCCTCGCGGATCATTGGATTGACGAACAGGACCTTAGCCATCACGGCTCCATCGCGGGCGCGGACCGGTGACCGGCGTCATCTCCGTCTCGAGCCCGATCGCATGCATCGTCCATTCGTTCGGATCGGCGTCCCGACGTTTCGGCAGATCGTTGGTATCGAGGCGCGGCAGCTCGAGGGGCGAGCGCAAATCCCGCACGAGGCCCGCCCGCGTCGTCATCCCGAGCGCGCACCCCGCCCCGGCGAGGAGCTCGAGGGTGTCGGCGTTGTAGGCGCCGAACGGATAGCACATCGTCCAGTCGGCGTGCGCGCCGTCGTGGAGATCCGCCAGAAAGGCCCGGGTGAGCTCGATTTCCGCCGCCTGCGCCCGCCGGTCCAGCGCGTCGAGCCACACGTGCTCGGCGCCGTGGCCGCCCACCTCCATGCCGTGGGCCAGCATGCAGCGGAGCTGGTCCTTGTCGAGGTAGAGCTCACGCGCGAACGTCGCGTCGTCCACTCCGACGTATTCCTCGAACAGCGCGGCGGTGAGGGTCGTCCTGAGCTCGTCCGGCAGGCCCCGCTGCAGCACGCGCTTGACGAACACCACCTCGGCCGGATCGCCGAAGCGCGACGGCTGCGCATACCGTCGCCACAGATCGTCGGCGGACGGCACGTCGGCGTCGCGGCGTGCCCGGTCCACCATCTCACCCACCCGGCGCGCGAGGGCGACGTCGTCGGCGGCGCAGGCCAGGATGAACTGGATCTTGTGCGTGTCGAGGACGCGTTCCCTCGCGAGGGCGCGGACGGGCGGAAAGAACAGCCCGGACCAGCCGCGGTTCGCGAGCCGGGAAAACACCACCGTGAAGTGGTCGATGAGCCCATCGTCGAAGGTGAGCAGGCACGCGTTCGACGGCAGTGGGTGGTCGCCGCGCAGGGCGCGGACCACGTCCCGCGCGGCGCAGACCGTATAGTGCCGGCCGATGTAGTCGAGCTGTCCTTCGAACGCCTCGACGCTCAGGCCTTTGATCCCCGGGTACCGCGAGCCCGCCAGCGCGCGCACGTAGTGGTAGACGACGATCGTGAGCATCGTCAGCGCGTGAACGCCGCCATGAACGCGGAGGACCACGCCAGCGACGCCGGTGAAGGCTCGAAGGCCTCGAAACAAGCCGCCAGGCGGTTGTACGTGCGCGGGGCGAGCGGCTCGAACGCCGGCGGAAAGACGTGCGGATGGAGGCCGAGCACGCGCGCGTCGCGGAACCCTGCCGCGGCGGCGGCCCCGACGAGCTCGCGCGGGGTGTGCTGACGGCGATGCGCCGCGAAGACCGCCGGCGGCGGAGACGTCTCGCGGTCGTCGCCATCCTCTTCGAGCGCCTGCTGCAGCTCGGGAAGGGCCTCGCGGAGCCGCGAGACGAAGTCGGCGAGGGCGTGGCGCCACTCCGGTCCGGGACGCGCGGCCATCAGCTCCTCGAGCAGCACCGGGACCGCGCCCGTCTCGACCTCTCGCGCCGTGTAACCGTTCAGGCTCGCCAGATTGAACAGGCGATTGCGGCACGACACGACGAGGACGCCGCCCGGCCTGAGCCACGAGGCCGCCCGGCGGAAGAACGGGGCGTCGCTCTCGAGGTACTCGAGCAATCCCAGCGCGGTCACTGCGTCGGCCGCGCCGCCGGGAGCGGCCATGTCCAGGGCGTCTGCCACGATGAAGGTCGTGCGAGCGCCGAGATCACCCGGCAGCGCGTGTCGGCGCCGTTCCGCCTCCGCGATCATGCCCTCGGCGATATCCACGCCCGTCGTCTGGAACCCCCGCCGCGCCGCCTCGATGCAGAGATCGCCGCCGCCGCACCCGACGTCCAGGAGCCGGCCGCGCGCGCTTCCGAGCCGGCCGGTGACGAGGTCGAGCGCCAGTCGGACGCGTCGGACGCCGATCGGATAGGTCCGGGGCACCCGAGCCTCCGCCCCGTAGGCGGTGTCGAGCCAGCGGCCGGCGCCGTCCGAGAAATACCGGCGGGTGTATTCGCGGTCGTTCACGGGCTCGCGTCGGCCTTCGCGAGAAATTCGTCGAGGGGCACCATGGGCACGCCATCGCCGAAGAGCACGCCCCCCTCCGTGCAATTCACGGTCTCCGCGTCCGCCTCGTGAACCATTTCCAGAAAGACCTCGCGGAACCACCAGTAGGCAGGATCGCAGAACCACCGCTCCCCGAGCGGCGTGTCGACGTGCACGAACGCGCGCGCGAAGTCGTCGCCGAACAGGTCGCGCAGTTCCGGGTAATATTGCGTCTTGTCGTAGGGCGTCCCGGCCGGGTAGCCGAAGTCGATGCCGACGAGCGCCACCCGCCGACGGGCCAGCACGGCGTGCGCGAGCACCCAGGCGGCGGTGCCGACGTTGCCGCCCCCGTTGAGGCACGGCAGCCCGTTCGCCTCGTTCAGGCGCCGCGAGATGCTGCCGGGCGCCTCGTAGTCGTCGTACATCGGATTCCACCAGTACGTGGCCATCCCGGCCTGCCCGCAGCGCGCGACGACGGATGGCGAGACGGACGTGGCCAGGGCCGCGGCGATGCGTGGTCCCGCGCGGTTCACGAGGTCCACGAGCGCGCGATTCGCGGCCACCTCGTCGATCGCCATACTCGGATCCATCTCCTGCCGGCGGAAGTAATCGTCGGATGGCGGCACCGTGAGCGCCGGATCGCCGAACCAGCGCACCATGCGCTCGGCGTGGGGGTCGACGCTCACCACGACGTGCGGCACCACGCCCGCCCGCAGGCAGGCGCCGAGCGCGCCGTCGGCGGCGACGATCGTCCCGCGGAAGCGCGCGGCGCGGATCCGGTCGAGGCTTCGGCGCCGGTGCAGGCTCGGTCCCGCGCCCACCACGATCGCCGCGTCACCGGCGCCGAGGGGCGCGTCCGCCAGGTCCAACACCGAGCGCGCGATACGCAGGCGATTGGCCTCGGCGTTCGCCAGTCCCACGGCGGCGATACGTTCGAAGGTCGCCTGCCCGAGGCGGGCGGCGAGCCGCCGACCGAGATCGGACGGCATCCGCTCGCTCAGCGTTCCGGTTTCTCGGGGCGTTCCGCTTTCGCGGGGCCCTTCCACACGAACGCCTTCTTGCTGACGAAGCAGATGCTGCCGCCCAGTCGCGCGAGCGCCGTGCGCTCGAACGCGTCGGTGCTGTCCGCGGCAGCTTGCGCCTCCTCGATCTTGACCTCGAGCTTGTAGTTGCCCTTCAGGTACTGGCTCATGGCTCCTCCGTGCCCGCGGCGGGCACCGTCAGCCGGCGCATCGTCAGCACGCAATCGCGCGCGATGCCGAGCGCGGTCAGCTCGGTCACGCGTTCCTCGGGGCGGTCGAACGTCGCCACCACGACGCCGTCGACCTCCGCCGGCTTCAGCTCGGCAAGCGGCCGGACGGGCAGACCGAGGAAATCGCCGCCCGCCTCCCGTGCGTACACGCCGACGGGCTCGAGACCGAACTCGCGGAGCGTGAGATACGCGAGCTCGGCCGCCTCGCCCACGCCGTATAGCGCGAAGCGCTTCATGCCGGTGGCCGTCACCGTCGCCATCGCGTCGCGCAGGTTCTCCCGGGTGCGGCGATAGAGCCGCAGCGAGTAGCCGACGTATTCGTAGGTCAGCCGCGCCTTCTCGGCCATCCCACGGGGCGTGAGCACGTACTTGAGCCGCTTCCTCGCGTACGGCTTGGCCGGGAACTCGGTCACCTTGATGTAGCCCTTGGTGACCAGGCGCTTGAGGTACAGGTTCGTGAGCCCCAGGGCAACGCCGAGCCGCTCGGCCAGCGCCCGCTGTGTGAAGGGCGAGCCTTCCCCGACGGCGTTCAGGATTTCGAGGTCGCGCTCGGCGTGGCGAAGCATGGGCGGCGTTCAAGAGTTGAACATACAGGGGGCGGTGCGTCAACGAATTTCGGCCCGCCGTATGGGTAGTGATTCCGGCGACTTGCCCCGACCGTTCGACCGACGAAGTCGGCTTGCGGGAGGACAAGCGCCATCTCCTGGACCAGGCGCAGTTGCCCGACGAGGTCGAGCTGCACGCTGAGCCGGGACGGCTCGTCGTCCAAGCGACCCGGCGTCCCCGAACCGGCTGGGCGGAGGCAGCGCGTGCCATGTCCGAGGCGCGCCATGACGGTCTGCTCGACGAGCCGACGGGGACCCGTTTCGATCGGAAGGAATGGGATTGGCGGTAGCGACCCCGCGGCGACGTCCACCTCGTTCGCCTCGACCCCCCGCTCAACGCAAGCGCTAACCGGCGCGCGCCGTCCCGGCGCGCGGCCGTGTTGAGCGCGTGGTTAAACGTCGCGAGTGATGGTCCGCATAGGCGTCGAGGAGCCGCCGAATCATTCGCTGATACTGCGTGTTGTGCTTCCGCGCCTCACCCTTGAAGAATTCGACGCTGCGCTTGCTCAGCGCGATGGTGACCTTGACGCCCTCATCTCGAAAGACGAGGTCTTTCGGTGGCGGGAGGAAGTCACTAACGACCTTCAATCTTCCGAGCGGCTCATCAGTGTATCGAATTTTCGCGCTCATAGATTGCCTTACCCCTTCGCCAGTAGCCGGCGCCAAAGATTCGGATGACATCGTCGCGGTACGTGAAACGAACTGTCAGTACGCCACCTTCGACCCGACCGAAGCAGTAGTACCGCTTCTCACCGGAGCCATGAGAGAGATCCTCTGCGATCACGCGGCTTGGGTCCGCGAAGGCAAACTGCGCGCTCGTGAATGCGACGCCGTGCTTCCGCTGGTTCTCCTTGTCCTTACCGGGATCCCATTCGAAGCGGGTCGTCGGCACTCAGGGCAGGCTAACACGGAACCGTCGCAGGAAGCCATACGTTCGTATGGCTGGCCGATGCCGAGACGCGACTAGGACGTCTAACTTTCGGCTGCCGCCGGCCGTCCGCGACGCGCTGCGCTCTCTGCAGCGGCTGAACCGTGCGTTCAGCCGGCCCGGCGCGGCAGCCGCAGGAGCAGCGCGGCATAGGCGAGGTTGTCGCGCGGGGCGGGATGACCCGCCGCGATGAGCGCGGCGGCGGCGGCCAGCGCGGCCACGGCGGCGGCGGCGGGGGTGACCGCCGGGACGCCGAGCGGCGCCACGGCCACGCGCGCCGCCTCGCTCGCGAGGGCGCCGGCCGCAAAGGCGGCGAGATAGAGCCAGGTCACGCGCGGGAAGGGCACGCCGGCCAGCTCGCGGGCCCAGCGCACGAACGTCCACGCCGGAACGACGACGAGAAGCAAGCGCACGAGCGCGGCGCCGGTGGCGCCCGCAGCCGGCACGAGGACTCCGAGCGCGACGAGATAGATCACGAACCGAGCGAACACGACCGGGACGAAGCGCGCGTGGGCGTCGAGCGCGTAGAGGACGAAGTGGTACGGGTTGAGCGCGGTCTGCAGCAGCGCCGCGGCGACGAGCACCATCAGCGGCGCCGTCGCCGGCAGGAACGCCGGACCGTACAGAAGCGAGACCGCCATGTCGCGGAGCGACCACAGGAGCAGCGCGGCCGGGGTCACGAGGAACAGCAGACGATCGACGGCCACACCGAACAATCGTCTCGCCTCGGTGTCGCTCTCGGCGGTGCGCGCCGCGAGCAGCCGCGACAGTCGGGCGAACAGCATCTGGAACGGGTACGCGTTGACCGTGCCCAGCAGTTCCCAGAGCGCCCGCGCAACCTGATAGTAGCCGGCAGCCGTGAGCCCGGCCCAGCGCGCGACGAGTACTCGGTCGAGCGAGTCTTGCAGCAAGCTGATCGGGCTCGTGAAGAGTAGCGGCCGCGCGTGAGCCCAGTAGCTGCGGAGGATCGCTCGATCGGGCCCTTTCAACACGAAGTCGCGCCGGCCGAACAACACCGCGGCTCCGACGAGGAGTACCACCGAGCTCTCCAGCACGTACGTGACCGCTACCCAGCCGACGTCCGGATGCCACACGAGCACGGCCACCGTCGCCACGAAGCGGCAGGCCCGGCCGGCGAGCAGCGTGCCGGCGTGCGCCGTCGCCCATTCGAGGCCGAGGAACGCGCCGGTGAACGCGCCGGCAATGTTCGTGAGGATCTGCGCGAGGAGGAGCGTCAGCACGACGCTCACGGGAACTCCGGCTGGCAGCACCGCCGACGACCATTGCACGGCGAAACCCAGCGCGATGAGCTGCAGGGCCTGGAGCGCGACCTGCACCACGAGCATCGTGCCCACGCAGCGGCCGAGGTCTTGACCCTCGGCGACGCGCTTGAAGTGCGCTTGCGCGAATCCCGGTAGTAGCAGCGCACCCACGACCCCCGCGACGCCGAAGCCGAATCCCAGGATGCCGACGGCTTCCGGCCCGAGCCGCCGAGCGGTCAGGATCGTCGCGAGGACGCCGAGCGCTGTCGCCGTCCACGTTCCAGCAACGAGGATGGCCGAGCGGCGGCCGAGCGCGGCCGCGGGTTCCTTCATTCGACGACTCCCAGGCGGCCGCTGCCGCTGGCCGCGTACCAGATCTGCCCCCGGGGGTCCACCGCGAGCGCGCGGACGCCGGCCCGCGGCGTCGGCAGCGGCACGACGTCGAAGCGTCCGGTGCGCGGATCGAGACGCAGCAGCGCGTTGCCGGCCAGCGTGCTCACCCAGACGCCGCCATCGGGCGCCACGGCGACGGCGTGCGGGTGCGCGCCCACGCTCGCCGGCAATCGCCGCGGCCTGAGCCGCCGCCCCGACGGCTCCAGACGGGCCAACTCGTCGCGTCCGGCGAGCGCGACCCAGACCGCGCCGTCCGGCGCGGCGGCCAGGCCGCGCGGATGGCTGCCGGCCGCCAGGGCAACGTGCGCGATCGTGCCGTCGCGCGGGTCGATCCGCGTGAGTCGGTCGGCGCCCGTCTCGGCGACCCACACGCCGCCGGCGCCGTCGACGGCGACCCCGTCCGGGCGCGCCGTCGGCATGCCAACGCTCACCTCGCGTATCGCCCACTCGTTGTGCCGGCTCTCCGCGTCCACGGCGACGCGCCCCACGAGACCGCCGGACTGCACGCTGAACCAGACCTCACCGCCGCCGATGGCGAGCGCCCACGGCGACGGAATCGCATGGCGCGCCTCGCGGATGGACGGAATGGAAAACTCCGCGGGCCGGCCGCGCGCCGGGTCCAGGCGGCCGACGAGCCCCAGGCCGCTGGCCGCGTACCACACGCGATTCTTGGCATCCACGGCGAGACCGGCGGGATGGCTGCGGCGCGGCAGTCGCACCCGGCGCACGACGCCGGTCGCGGGCTCGACACGCACGAGAAGGTCGGCATACGTGGACGCAACCCAGAGCGCGCCATCGGGCGCGACCGCGAGGCCCAACGGGAACGTCAGGCGGGGCGTGTCGAGCTCGCGGACGGTCCAGGCGCCGGCGGGGGAAGCGACGAGCAGAAGCGTCAGGGCGAGACCCAGGCTACGGCGCATTCGTCGCCCTCCCGCGAGCGCTCCACCGCAGCGCGGCGATCAGCAACCCGACTCCGAGCGGCACCAGCGCCAGACCGACGAAGAACCCGGGCGAGGCGAATCGCCAGGCGATCACATGGCGGCCGGGCGGGACGGCCACCGCCTGGAACAGCTCGTTCACCGCGTGGATCGTGACCGGCGCGCCGTCGAGCGTCGCCCGCCAGCCGCGCGAGCGCGTCTCGCCCAGCACCACGAAGGTCCCGCGCGCGGCGTCCACCTCGACGTCCACCGCGCCCGGCCGCCACGTCGGTCGCAGCCGGACGTCACGCGCGGGCGTGACGGCGGCGTCCACCGGACAGTCGTAGCAGAAGGGACCGAGCGCGGGGAGCGAGAAGACGAGGGCGGCAACGTCCGCGGTCGCCGTCGGAGCGGGCACGCGGCGAACGCGATCGAGCGCGTAGATCGTGGGACGCGCGTCCCGGATCCGGTAGAGCCGAAACCCGTGCTCGTCACCGACGAACGCGAGGCGCGGGTGCACGGGCTCGCCGGCGCCGTCCCAGAAGACCCAGCCGACGCCGAGCTCGGCGTAGACGTCCACGACGTCGTCCCAGTCGGCGAGCGGCGTCGCGAGTCGCTGCATGAACAACAGCCCGGGCACGCGGTAGGTCGCGCGCGCGAAGTAGAGATTCGGCATCTCGCCGAGGAAGTGCGCGCCCGGGATCCCGAGCACGAGATTGTGGTTGGAGTTCAACCGTGGCTGTTCACTGTCGGCCGACCGGTCCGGGCCGGTCACGAAGACCGCGGGCGCGCGGGGCTCGGCGCGCACCAGCGCCGCCAGCCGCGTGGGCAGCGGGCGAGTGAACGGCGGTTGCAGATAGGCGCTGCGCGGGTCGGCGGTGGTCTGCAGCAGGCACGCGCCGAGCACGACCACCATGAGGGCGGCGAGCACGAGGCGCCGGCGGCCTCCGGCGCTCGTCACGAGATCCGCGAGCAGGAAGGGGCCGAGCCAGGTGAACGGCTCGAACACGCGCTCGGGGATACGAAACGGCAGGAGCGCCACGCCGCTGAGCCACATCGGCAGCGCCAGATACGGCACCGCGTGGAAGAGACCGAACACGAAGTACGCGCCGAAGGGCGCCCACAGCCGGCTCGCGCGCAGGCCGGCGACGACGGCGCCGGCGGCGATGGCGAGCGCGGCGACCCATGGATAGAAGGCCGCGTTCAGGAATTGCGGCCACTTCATCTTGTACGTCCACCAGGTGTAGGCCACGCGGAACGGCCAGTCCTCGAAGGCGAGGACGTGACGCCGTCCGGATTCCGCGTAGTGCAGCGCGGCGGGGAGCAGCCACGGTGCCACGAGCAGCCCCGCCGCCACGTGGCGCAGAACGAGGGCGGGCAGCCGCCGCCGCAGCGCGCCGCGCTCGGCCCACAACATCACGGCGAGGACGAGCACGCCGTAGTAGAGCCCGTACTGCGGATGAAAGGCGAGCGCCCAGAGCGCGGCGGCGACACTCCACGCCGCGTCCCAGCCGGTGAAGCCGTCCCGGCGCGCCGCACGCAGCGTGAGCCAGAGCATCAGCGGCAACCAGGCGGCACTGCCGATATATGTCGCGTCGCCGAAGTGAGCGAGCGAGGCCTCGGCCGCCATGGCGGCGGCCGTGGCCAGCACGTTGAGCCACAGCGGACAGCCGAGGGCCTCCGCGAGCAGCACGAGGCCGACGATCTTCAGCGCCGCGTGCAGGTAGAAGTGCCACGCCCACGCCGACTCGACCGGCAGCGCGGCGGCGAGCGCGAGGTCGACCGGATACAACGGCCGGGTTCCCAGGTCCTGCATGCGCGGAAAGCCGAGGGCCTTGTCGGGATTCCAGAACCACGCGCCCCACGAGAAATCGCGCAGCACCCGAGCGTCGTACGCCATGGGGCCGAGGAAGTCGGCCGGGCTCGTGCCGCGCCAGCGGTTGCGCTCGCCGGTGACGAAGTCGCGGTAGACCGGCGAGAGCAAGACGAGCAGCGCCGCCGACAGGACGAGGGCGGCGATCAGGCGACCGGCGACCGTGCTAGATGACGACGCCAGTGACCGCCTCGGCCGGCTGCCGCCGGCCGACCGTCCGCGGGGCGTAAAACGTGATCGGCCGCCGGGCGAAGTCGTAGACGGGCCAGCGGTCGCGCGCGAAGTATCGCGCGCTGTGCGTCTGCGCGTTGATGGCCGGCGAGCCCAGGAACTTCAGGAAGTAGTAGGCGTCCCAGAAGAACTCGCCCGTGCGGACGCCGCGCCACAGGCGCCGGGCGATGAATCCCGGGTTGGTGAGGATCGCGCGGCGATACGCCCGCCGCATGTCGTCCTGCACGGCGTCGTAGGAGAGGTTCGGGTGCGCGAAGAGCGCGCGCGTCGTGTAGATGAAGTACTCGTCCCAGTCGTACGAGCGGATCAGCCCCTTGGTGCGGTAGTCGCGAAACATCTTCGTGCCGGGGAAGGCGATGGCGATGCCGAACTTCATCATGTCGAGCGGCAGCGAGCGCGCGAACTCGATCGTGTCGCGCATAGTCGCCTCGGTGTCGGGTGACAGGCCGAGCATGAAGAAGCCGTTGGTGTCGATGCCCGCGTCGCGGGCCAGCGCCACCGCCTCGCGGCCCCGGTCGAGCGTGGCCCGCCCGCCCTTGCCGAAGGCCTTGAGGACCTCTTCGTTGCCCGTCTCGAAGCCGAACGAGACGCGGTAGCAGCTGGCGCGCCGCATCGCCCGGAACAGCGTGCGGTCGGCCGACTCGACGCGGATGCCGTTGGTGCACGTCCACAGCATGTCGACGCCGGTGGCGCTGATGGCGTCGGCCACCTGCCGCGCCCAGTAGTGGTCCGAGGTGAAGATGTCGTCGGCCAGCGCGAACTCACGGTAGCCGTGGCGGTGCATCTCGCGCACTTCTTCGGCGCAACGCTCCGGCGACTTCTTCCGGTAGCCGAGGGCCATGGTGTTCTTGCTGGCGCAGAAGTCGCACTGAAAGACGCACCCGCGCGAGAACTCGGCCATCGCGAGCGGCCGCCGCCGCGCGAGCAGCCGGCTGATGCGGTAGCGATAGTTCTCGCTGTCGTAGAGATGCCACGCCGGCATCGGCAGGTCGTCGAGCTTCTCGATGAAGGGCCGGGGCGGCGTGGCCACTGTCCGCTGCCGCGGCGATCGTCAGGATGCTGAGTGTCGGAAAGATCGGATCGACGATGGAGGCCTTCGCCGAGCCGTAGCTGTCGCGGTACGACGGGTTGATGAGCAGCGCTTTCGCCATACGGTCGTCCGAGCGCGGCCGGCGGCCCCGAACGGACGCCAGCAGAGTAACCGGTTTCAGGCCGTGCTGTCATCATTCCCCGGAGGCGCCGGCGAACGGCCGCGGCCGCAGACCGAGCGCGGCCTGGGGCGTGAAGTCGGGGGCGGGATTGGCGTGCAGGAGCCCGAGCAGGCTGTCGCTCCGGAAGGCGAGCCCCGCGCCGAGCACCTCGGCCGCGCGCAATCCGGCCAGCACGAGGGCGCCGGGCACCGGCACGAACCGCGGGCGCCGCCCGTGCTGCGCGGCGAGCCGCTCGAGCACCGCACGGAACGTGAGCGGCTCGGGATGGGCCGCGGTGATCGGCGGTCCACCCGCGGGCGCCCGCTCGATCGCGTGCGCCAGCAGCGCGGCGAGATCCTCGACGTGGACGAGAAACAACGGCTGTCGGCCGCCGTCGAACAACGGCAGCACGGGCAGGCGCGCCACGCGGGCAAGGCCGGCGAACATGCCGCGGCCGTCGGCTCCCCACACGAGGCCGGGCCGCACGACGAGCCCGCCGGCCGCGCGCACGGCCGCCTCGACCGCGAGCTTGCCGCGACCGTACTGCGAGCGGCCGCCCTCCCACGCGCTGATCGTCGAGACGAAGAGTCTGCGCGGCACGCCCGCGGTCTCCGAGGACCGGAAGAGCGCGAGCGAGCCCGCGACGTTGACGCGCTCGACGTCGGCCCACGCGCGTGGGCGCCAGTCGTGCGCGCAGTGGACCAGCGCGTGCACGCCGGCGAGCGCGTCGCGGGCGATGGGCTCGCCGAGCACGAAGCGCGCGCCGCCGCCGCCCACAACGCGGTCCAGCGCGCGCACCTCGTGACCGCGCGCCTCGAGCCACCGCCGCAGCGTGCCTCCGACCAGGCCCGTCGTCCCGGTGATCGCGTAGCGCATCAGGCGCGTGCCTCGCGCAGCGCCTCGATCGCGATGCGCCGGGCATTGGCCATCGCCGTGTACGTCAGCGTCTTCGCCGGGAGCGAGGGCAGCACGCTGGCGTCCACCACGTGAACCCGCCGGTAGCCGGGGAGCCGACCGAGCAGGTCCGTCTCGAGCCCCGAGGGCCGCGCGCGCATCGGCAAGCACGCGCCGACGTGATTGCCCTCGCCCGGCTGGCCGACGTGGAGCAGCGGCACCAGCGGCAGCATGCCAAGCGGTCGGGCATCCCGGACGAGCCGCCACACGAGCGCACCGATCCGCCGGCGCACTGGGCGCGGCAGGGGTCCGTCGAGGTCCAGGCGCGCGCGGCCGTCGCTGCCGCGACGCAGGCGGGCGGCGATGGCGACGTCCGGCTCGGACGCGAGATACCCCTGCAGGACGAGCATCCGGCCGAGGAGACGCCGCCCCAGCCCCGCCCCGGCCGGTCCGAACGCGCGCAGCCCCGCCCTCAGACGCTCCCGCACGATCGAGCTGTAGGTGTAGATCTGCAGATGGATCCAGTGCCGCGAGAGCCTCGGCTCGCGGAGCTCGACGAAGAGCTGCGCGAGCGTGTGCAGGCGCTCCTCGACGACGCCGTCCACGCCCACGCGCGCCAGCGCCGGCACCAGGAAGTAGGGATGGTACGGCAGGCGCACGGCCTAGTCGTAACGGCCGAGCGACGTCAGCACGATGCCGAGCGTGGACAGCACGCCCGCGGCGAGGAAGACGCGCTCGGCGCGGAACCGCTGAGCGTCGCCGCCGGTGGCGGGCCGCGCGACGATCGTGGCCTCGCCGTCGGAGCGCTGCTCGGTCACAGCCTCGACCTTCCAGCCGTCGCGGTAGTGCAGGCGTCCCGAGGCGATCAGCGTGGTGAGCGCATCGCCGGCGCTCCAGATCGCGCCGTACGGACACCCCGTGAGGCACAGTCCCACGCGCCGACAGCCGGGGCCCTGCGCGTCGTCCTCGACCCGGAGCGCCAGCCGCGACCGGCCGAAGACGTAGCCGCGCGCGGCCAGCGTCGCGCGGTGCCGCGCAAGATGCGCCGCGAGGCGCTGGGCCTGGCGGCTCAGCGGCGGCGCCGGCCGCGGTGCCGCGTACAGCGGAAAGTGCGCCGCCAGGTCGTCGGCGCCGGCCGCCACGCCCAGCAACCGCCCGACGGCTTCGTAGTGCGGTACCAGGTCCGCGCGGCTCACGGGCCAGTCGCCGAGATCGTCGGCGGCCGCGGGCAGCACGGCCGCGCCCCACACGGTGCTGAGGCCGCCGCGGGCGAACGACTGCACGCAGTACGTGCCCCGCTGCGCGCCGAGGTCCGTGTCCTCGCCCGCGTAGGGAAACGACGAGCCGTAGGCCAGCTTCAGCGCGCGCGCGCCGTGGCCGGGCGACAACGGCGACGCGGTAAGCGCGCGCACGGCCCCGGCGTCCCACGCCTCAGGCTCGGCCTGGCGCAGCCGCGCCAGCTGATCGGCGCGCTCCCGTTCGAGGCGACGGCCGACGTCGAGGAGCGTGACCTCCGCGCCCGCCTCGACGAGCGCGCCGGCGCACGCCACACCGGCGGGCCCGGACCCGACGACGTAGATCACGTGGGCCGCGGCGGCGAGGGCGCGCTACTATGAGCGCCGTGCAGCCGCGGCAGCACGAATGGAGCGAGCAGTGGTCGATGTTCGAGGACCACGAGCTCTTCCTCTTCCAGGACTGGATCCGCCCCCTCACGCTCGAGGACTTGCGGGGCAAGCGCGTGCTCGAGGCGGGCTGCGGCGGCGGCCAGCACACGGCCTTCATGGCCCCCTACGCGCGCGAGCTGGTCGCGGTGGACCTCAACACGACCGCGATCGCGAGGGCGCGCAACCGCGCGGCGACCAACGTGACGTTCCTCGAGGCCGACATCGCCACCATGGACCTCGGGCGGCGCTTCGACATCGTGCTCTCGATCGGCGTCGTGCACCACACCGACGAGCCGGATCGCACGGTCGCGAATCTCGCGCGCCACGTCGCGCCCGGCGGCCGGCTGGTGCTGTGGATCTACTCGCGCGAGGGCAACGCGTTGATGGCCCACGTCGTCGAGCCGCTGCGCCGGCGGCTGCTGCGGCGGCTGGATCGCCGGGCTCTTCGCCACCTCGCCCGGGTCGTGTGCCTGGCGATGTACCCGGCGGTTCACACGGTCTACCGCCTGCCGGTGCCGTGGCTGCCGTACTGGGAGTACTTCCGGAACTTCCGCCGCCTGTCGTTCGCGCGCAACACACTGAACGTCTTCGACAAGCTCAATGCCCCGCAGGTGCAGCTCATCACGCGTGAGCGGTGCGAGGGATGGTTCCGGACGGGCGCCTTCGTCCACCACGAGATCCAACCCTACCTCGGCGTGAGCTGGAGGGCGATGGGCGTGGCGCGCTGAGCGCGCGCTCACACGTTCCGGCGCGAGTTGGCGAGCAGGTCCGCCAGGAACCCGAAGCACAGGAAGACGCCGGCGAAGAGCACGAACAGCGTGCCCGCCAGGCCGAAGGCCGCGCTGCCCCGCCACAACGCGACGGCGAACAGCGGCAGCGCCACGGCCACCGTGCCACCGGCGAGCAGCACGAACAGCTTGATCGGGTTGTAGAGGAGGATCACCGAGCAGAGCAGCTGCCCCGTGCGCAGCATGTCCCGCACGAAACGGATCTTGGAGCGCCCCAGCCGCCGGCGGTACGGGATCGGCACGAAGCTCACGGTGCGCCCAGACAGGAGATAGAGGGTGGTCATGCTCGTCGTGAACGAGAAGCCGCCGCACATCACGGGCAGGAACGGGGCGACGTCCTCGCGCCGGAACGCCCGCAGCCCGGAGTTCGGGTCCGGCACGCGGCGCCCGACGACGAACCACACCAGGAGCAGATAGACGAGGCGGAAGGGCGTCGTGAGCAGCGACCGGTACTAGGTGCCGCCCGTCCGCCGCGCGATGACGAGATCGAAGCGTTCGAGGTCGCGCACGAGCCGGCCCACGACCTCGAGGGGGTACGAGCCGTCGGCGTCGGTGATGACGAGGCGCGAGTGGCGCGCGGCCTCGATGCCGCGCTTGAGCGCCGCGCCGTAGCCCACGTTCATCGGGATCACGCGCGCGCCGTGCGAGGCCGCGACGGCCGCCGTCGCGTCGCGGCTGCCGTCGTCGACCACGAGGACCTCGGCGTCGAGCCCCTCGGTCTTGATCACCCGCTCGAGGTCCGTGAGGACGCTGCCGATGCCCGCTTCCTCGTCGTAGGCCGGAATGACGAACGAGACGCCGTCGGCCAGCTGGTGTGGGCGCTCCATGGCGTGACGCTCAAGATATGAATACCGTTGGCCGCGGCGTGTCAAGGAAAGAAGGACCGTCCGGGCGGGTCTGGCCCCTGCTTTTCGGTTGAACGTCCGCCGGCGCCTACGATAGACTGCCGCGGACGTGTCCTTCACCGAAACGTATCTGAAGGAAACGGCGTGGGTAGCCGGGGCCCTCGACGCCACCGCCATCGAGCAGGTGGTCAAGCTCCTCGTGGCCGTGCGCGAGCGCCGCGGCCGGCTGTTCATTCTCGGCGTGGGCGGCGGCGCCGGCCACGCGTCGCATGCTGTCAACGACTTCCGGAAGATCGTCGGCATCGAGGCCTACACGCCCGTCGACAACGTCTCCGAGCTCACGGCGCGCGTCAACGACGACGGCTGGGACAGCGCCTTCGCGAACTGGCTGCGCGTGAGCCGGCTCGGCCCGGATGATCTCGTCCTGGTCTTCTCCGTGGGTGGCGGCGATGCCGAGCGCAACATCAGCACCAACCTCGTGCGCGCGCTCGAGTATGCCAAGTCCGTGGGCGCGAGGATCACGGGCGTCGTCGGCCGCAACGGCGGCTTCACGAAGCAGGTGGCCGACGCCTGCGTCGTGATCCCGACGGTCGATCCGGGGCGGGTGACCGCGCATACGGAGGGATTTCAGGCGGTGGTGTGGCATCTCATCGTCGCGCATCCCGATCTGCAGGCGGCGCCGATGAAGTGGGAGTCGGTGCGGTGAGCGGATCCGCCGGCGCGCGCAGAGGACCGGTGATGCGATCAGCGGACCTCACCATCAAGATCTTCGCCGACGGCGCCGACTTCGCGGACATCGTGATGCTGTCCCGCAATCCGTTGATCCGCGGCTTCACGACCAACCCCACCCTGATGCGGAAGGCCGGTATCGCTGACTACCGGAAGTTCGCGCACGAGGTACTCGAGGTGATCACCGACCGGCCGATCTCCTTCGAGGTGTTCTCCGACGAGTTCTCCGAGATGGAGCGTCAGGCCCGGGAGATCGCCACGTGGGGTGCCAACGTCTACGTGAAGATCCCGATCACCAACACGCGCGGCGAATCCTCGACGGACCTCGTCCGCCGGCTGAGCCACGCCGGCGTGAAGCTCAACGTCACGGCCATCCTGACGCTGGCCCAGGTCGAGGCCGTCACCGGGTGTTTCGCGCGCGACGGCGCCGGCTGCGTGTCGGTGTTCGCCGGCCGCATCGCCGACACCGGCCGCGATCCCCTGCCGATCATGGTGTCCGCCCTCGAGGTCATGCGCGCCAAGCCGGGGCTGGAGCTGATCTGGGCCAGCCCGCGCGAGCTGCTGAACCTCTTCCAGGCCGACGCCATCGGCTGTCACATCATCACGGTGACCGCCGACATCTTGAAAAAGCTGGCCCTCGTCGGCAAAGATCTCACGGCGTACTCGCTGGACACGGTGAAGATGTTCCACGACGACGCCCAGAAGGCCGGGTACTCGCTCTAGGTTTCACCGCCGGCGCCGGTAGACGTCATAGACCTTCCCTCTCGGCCACACGTTCAACGTGTGTCAATTCGAAGACCGTGTACAAATCGCTCTCGAACACGCGGCGATGATGCCTCGCCAACCGCTGGTCTACCTCAGCCAGGCAGGCACCCATGCACTGCGCCATCCCGATGTATACATCGTGCTTGAACAGGACGAATCGACTGGGAACGATCCTCGGTGACGCATCTCGCCCATATCCTCTGATGAACGCTGCGAAGCAGCGGGAGGGAACGACACGGCCATCGGGGTCGACAGCGGACAGTCCACATCCGCCGAATGACGTATTCCGGCTGAAAAAGCCGGCGCTCACCGGATAAGTATTGGTCATGACCACCGAGCCTCTGACGTAGCGTGCCATTTGCGCGAGGTCCTCGTAAGGATTACGCGCCAGCGCATAATGGCGAAGGGCCTGCAGTTTCGGGCCCTGCAAATATGCGAGCTGAAGGAGGCAGACCAGCAGCGCCAACGTAATCGCTCCCGACGCCAGCGACACGCGCTTCTGATCCGGCCATCCGGACGCGGCGGCCCGAACGGCATACGCGAGGACCGCCGCGGCGCCGATCGCCCAGTAGAGTTCTACGTGGCCCCCGAGCCCGTAATCTGTCGCATACGCCGGAAACATGACGAACGGAAACACGATCATGACTACGGCCCATCCCCACAGCTTCGCCAGCGACATCGCGACTTCCAAGACCGGAGCGACATCCTCGCGTGGTGGGCGGCCCGCCGAGCTCTCCGGCGAGCCATGGCTTCGGATGCGCTGGAGGCCGATGAGCACGACCAGAAGCGCAAGCCCCAGGACCGTGAGCCGCGCCGGGAACCGGAGCGACCCGCCAAGCGCACGGAGCCAGCGGTCCAGATCGATGTGATGAAGACCGTGGAGGACGATGTCGTGCGCTCGGTAGAACTCCCGTACCTCGTCTGGTGTCGGCACGCCAAAGATTCGGTTCGACAGAGTAATGCTCAGTTCACGGACAAGCACCAGCGGGCCGAAGGTGATCGCGGTCTGAGCCAGATGAATCATGATGCCCGCCACGCCGGTCACGATGAACATCGCCAAATGCACGCGATCGAAACGGATCACCCGAAATGTTGAAAGAAAGAGCCAGCCAAGGGCGAGACTAACGAATATCGTGCTCAGTTCGTAGAGCGATCCAAGGAGAACCACCGCCAAGGCGAGATACAGATGACGCCGCTTGCCGGTCTGGTAATAGCTGTGGAGAGAGACGACGGGATAATACGCAAAGAGCGGCGAGAGACTGAATGCAGGGTGGTCCATCATCTTGAGCATCTGGGGGCCGCTGAGGAACAACACCGTATAACCCCCGCCGCCGAGCCCGCACTGCCGCAGAAGCAGTCCCGCGAAGCGGAAGTAACAAGCGATGCCCACCAGAAATAGCAGGGCAAAGATCACTCGGACGAGCGCATATTGCTCGCCGAAGAGTTTGAAGAGTAACGCAACGAAGATTTCCGGTCCCGGTGGCATGTGATTGTAAATGTACGGATGCTGGGCCGGGTCGGCGCTCGTTGACAGATCTTGGAGGAATCCCGAGTTGAGGAACCCGTACGTCAGGAAGTTCCTAGCGACCTGGTAGTAATTGAGTTGCTCGTCTACGCTGCCGATAGGGCTCAGCAGCGGAAACTTGAGCGTGCCAAGAAACGTTACGAACCAGACAGTCACCGCCAGAAAGGCCAGCCACAGGCCAGACCTCAGACCCGGAATCTGGCCGAACGGGATGTCCCGACTGCTCCTCACCGTCGGCGATAGACCTCGTAGACCGACCATAGAGCCTCGTCCGCCCGCTCGAGGAAGTTGAAACGCTCGTGCAGCAACGCGCGGATTCGCCAGAGGTGCTCGAGCCACTCGTTCTCGGAGCGCCCCAGCCGCCGGCCGTACGGGATCGACACGAACCCCAGGCTACGCGCTCTAGGATTCACGGCCGGCGCCGGTAGACGTCGTAGACCAGCCACGGCCGTGCCTCGACGCGTCCGACGAGCTCGAACCGCTCGCCGAGGAGCGCGCGTATCCGGGCGACGATCCGGGGCCGCTCGGAAGCCATCGTCACGAGGGCGTCCGGCTCGACCACGGCATACGACGCCTCGAAGCCCAGCCACCGCTCGATCTGCACCGGGCCCCACACGCCGCTGCGCTCGACGAACGCCGCATGGCGGGTGTCGACGAGGTTACCGAGCGACGACCACATCTGAGACGGATGCGCGTCGACGCCGGCCAGATAGACCGGCGTGCTCGGCCCGAACAGGAACACGCGCGTGCCCGCCGGGATCAGCGCGCGCAGGCCCGCCGCCGCTTCGTCGGCGAGCCGGATCGCGTCGCGATGGAACGGCCACGGCCGCGGCGTCGGCAGGAGCGGGTGGCGGATGGCGACGAGCGAGATCGTGAGGCCTGCCGCGATCCCGACGGCCACCACCGCCCGGCCGAGCCCGGGGAGATCGACCCGCTCGAACAACCGCGCCGTCGCGCCGGCGAGGACGGCCACAGCCAGCGGCGCGACGACCGGAAAGTACGCCGCCAGCCACTTGTAGTTCATGCGCAGGATCACCAGGTGGGTGACGACGAGCCACGCGAACAGCGTCACCACGGCCGCCGCATCGCCGCGCGGGACGAGCGATGCGAGCGACCGGCGCCGCACGCGCGCCACGCTGCCGCCGACGATCAGGCCCGCGGCGACGGCGACCCATGATTCGTACCGCCGAGCCACCAGCGCGATGCCCGCGAGCTGGTGCCGAAGGCCGGGCGGCGACAGTTCCTGGAGCTCGAACACGGACTTGTACCCGAGCGGCTCGACGACGCGCCCGATCAACGGTACGTGCGCGAGCAGCTTCAGGTGCAGAGGGTCGGACAGCAAGAAGACCGCCGGCGGCAGCACGGCCACCGCCACGATGAGAAGCCGCTCCACCGGGCGGCGCGCCACCGCCAGCGCCCACACGAGAAAGAACGGGATCGCGGGAAAGAGGTTGGTGCGGGTGAAGAATAGGAGCGAGGTGACGGCCATGGCCAGCGTCGCGTGCCACGGCACATCGCGCTGGATCATCAGCCACACGCCCGCCAGCAAGATCGACGCGGTCATCGAGATGTACACCGCCGTCGCGAAGTATCCGACCAGGACGCCCTGCGTGGCGAACAGCAGCGCCGCCAGCACGGCCGCCCGCTGTCCCTCGATCCGCCGCACGATCCAGACCAGCAGCGCCAGCGTCGTGAGTCCGATCGCGATCGACAACAGCCGCGCGCCCCAGAGCGTCGGACCGACCAGCGCCTGGGTGGCGCCGATGACGTAGAACGGCAACGGCATCCGATGGCCAGGGAGCTCGTCCTGGAACACCGAGGCCCCGGTCGTCCACACCGCCCGGCCGAAGGCCAGGTACGCCGTCTCGTCGTCCCAGCTGTACATCGTGCGCGAGAGGACGACGGCGAGCGCCAGGTAGATGAGGAACGCGCTGGCCACGAGCGCGCGCTCGGCTCTGGACGACATCAGGCGCGGTCCACGGAGGGATTATACGCAGCGGCGCCGCGGCGAGCGCACCGAATGGCCGTGCTACACTGCGAGCCGAATGTCGGGCGTCGTCCTGGCACTGCTCGTGTTCATCGTCGCCGCCGCCGCACACGTCGTCTTCTCGCATCTCGTACGCGCGGTGCATCGCGAACGGGTTCTGATCCGCTTCATGCTCGCCGCGAGCATCATCTATATAGTCGCCTACCCGTTTGCGTTGCCCATTCTGGCCCGTATAGCTGGGTCCTCGTCACTGCCGCGGGTTCTGAATTTCCTCGGCGGCCTCGCGGGCATGGGCTTCCTGGTGCTCGGGTACGCCGAGTTCTGGTCGATCGTCGAGAGGAGCGTGTCCCTCCGTCTCCTCATCGACGTCAGCGAAGCCCCGGCCGGCCTCGCTCGCGACGAGCTCGGCGCGCGCTATTCCGGCGGCCGCGGACTCCGATGGCTGATGGACAAGCGCGTCGATGATCTCGTCGGCTCGGGCATGGTCGAACGACAGGGCGCGACGCTTCGCATGACGAGGCGCGGCCATCTCGTCGGGCTCGTCTTTCGTGCTGTCCGGGCCGCGCTCCTGATGCGCTGATGGCCGCACTCGGTTATGCCAGCGACGCCGTGGCGATCTTCGTCGCGATTACCGTGATCGAGGCCCGACTGATTCTCGGACGCAGCGCCCCCATGAGGCATCTGCTCGCGATCTGGGTCGGCATCGCGGCCGGCCTGTTCGGCCTCGTGCTCCGGACGAACGGGGCCGCCGCGCTTCCCATCGCGATCGTCAGCGTCGCGATCTACCTCTTTGTGACGGAAGTCCTGCTCTTCGTCTACGCCGCCGCGCTCACGTCACTTTCGATCCGCATCCTGGTCGACGCCGTCGATCGCGGGTCCGACCCCGACGCGCTCGTCCGAGCGCTCGCGCGACACACCCCTGAGGAGTTCCTCGATGTCCGTCTCCGCGGATTCCTCGCCAGCGGTCATATGACCCTGAGCGCCGGCCGCTATGGCGTCACGGACCGAGGCCGGCGCTGGGCGCGTGTGGCCAAGCGGTTGAAACGGCTGTTTGCCGTCGGTCATGGCGGCTGACGCGGCCCCACCCGACAGTCTGATGCTCGATCTTCGATCTACAAGTCTATGAAGGCCGTGCCTTACGGCAAGCGTGGTGCCATACCCAAAACTCCTGCAATCCCGGCGTTTTGTATTTGTCGGACGATCTTCTCCGCCTCGCCGTTGACGTAAGTGTTCGCCGGCCGACGTTCGCGAACAGCGTTCGTATGGGGAGTTCTCGTATTCGTCAGAAGTTGTAGAACTGCATGAAGCTGCAGAGGCTGCGATTGAGCGGCGCACGACTGGTGAAGAGTGCCGCCGGAACACTACACGCCAATGCTCGGTGAAGATCGTCTGTTGCATACGCTCGACGAATCCGTTGGTCGAGGAGTGACGAGGCTTAATCCGCATGTGGCGAATGCGGAGCGCCACGCAGACGCCGTCGAACTCAGCTTTGAACTCACCGCCGCCATCCGTCAACACTCGCCGCCGGTTCCGGCCGGCCCGCGAGATCGCTAGCACCAGGACGTCGCCGAGAGACTGCGTGACGGCTGCCGCCGACAACTCGGGCAGGATGCAAGCGACGCCGTAGGAGCTCGCCGCATCGCAGGCCGTGACAGTTAGTAGCTGTTGGCGGCCTTCCTCGCTTCAAAGACGAGTCTCCGATCCTCACGAAGACATCGCACACTGCCGTATCCGGCGCTCCACCGCAGTCTCACCGACACCGGACCGCGGAACAGGACACCGATCAGGGCGGTGTCGACACGAAGGATTTGCCCGGGCTGCGTTGCCCAGCGAGCCGTCCAGCAACGGGAATACTTGAACGGCAAGACCGCAAGCGCAAGCCCTCCGGCGGTGTCGGCTTCGAAGAGAAGGTCGTTGCCGGCAACAGAGATACGAGAGCGGCGCATGGACGCCAGTCGATGCGTGTCGAACAACGCTCGGTCGGCTTCGGAGACCACGGCGATGGTGCGGGGATCGAATGTGGCCTGACGCATCAGTCCGAGCTGGTCCGTCAATGTCTTCCCGAACTGGATCCCGGTTGGACTGAATCCGGCCAGATTCGGTAACGGCACCTCATAGACTCCGTAGCCCCGCCACGAGAACACCTTGGGCAACGGCGGCGGTCGTTCGAACGCACTCTCCCGTGCGATTACGAACCGGACGCCGAGAAGCGCAAGCCGATCAGGACGCACGACCTCCAGCGCCGTGAAGTTTATCGATCGGCTGTATCGCTCGCCGCCTTCATTGAGGTACCGCGTCCACAAGAGGTAGTAGAGATAATCGAGCGCCTGCTCGTAGGAGGACGCCACCGGAATGTGCTGGAGTGGTAGCGCGCGAAGCATCATTCCGTTGCCGGTCGTGGCGAACGCCCGGTTACGTTCTTCGACCATAAGCTGGACTTCGGACAACTTCTGCGCCGGATTCAGGATCGCCCGCGGCACAAATGTCGGGTTACGCCGTGACCACTCGAGGATTTCTGACACGACCCCTTCTGGCAGCACACCGGTTACGATGTCGCCCTGTGAACTAATTGCTTGCAAGCGGTGCCAGAGCTGTTCGCGATCCTTCCATCGCCAGTCCGCGGGCTTGGTGCGCAATTGGTAGTCTCTCAGGTCTGAATCCAGCAACCTGGCGTCATATGCGCGCGTATACCAGAACTTGAACTGTTCGAAAAGCTCGTTGGACCACTCGGCGGCCGCGACCCCTGGGATCGTCAAGCGTTGAGATGGGACGAGTAGAGTCTCACCGCGGCCCGAAAAGTCCGCCGTGCTCGTCAACCGTGACCGCAGATACCGTGTAATGGGCGTGTCGGCAGCACCGATCGTCGGCCCGACGGCATCCCGGCACCAGATGCTGATCCTGTCGCACGTCTTTGCAAAGAGGAAATGAAACTGCTGGGGTGACACGGCCCACGTCCAAACGCTGAAGCCGATCAATCCGCTCAATACGGTGAAGCCGACCATACGGCGGCTCGCGACAGAGGATTGAATCTGCGGCGCATGGACAGATCTCCCTACCCACTTGACGGCAACGATTCCCAGTGTCGCAATCACTCCCCACCAGACACCCCTTATCACATGGGACGATCCCCCGATCACCGTCACCGTCAACCAGAAGAAGAGGGCGCATCCAATTGCCCATCTGAGCAGGTACCAACCTTTCAGGCGAGTCGGCAGCAAGAGGGGCCAATCACAGAGCGCAAAAGCTCCCGTAATCGAATAGAACACCGGGACATAGAACTCAAAGTATTGCAGCCGCGGAAGCCGGTCGAGCAAGCCGCCCGGTCCCTGTCTAGCCTGAATCAACGAGATGAGCTGGACGGTACCGACTACGAGCAGAAGCGTGCATACCACGACGCGCAGCGCCTTCGGCCACGGCCGACGGTACAGGAGAATCCCGAAAGCGAGAACGAGACAGAGCCGTATGGCTAGCGGTGTGTGGTTCCACATGTACGGCAAGTCGTAACTACGTTGATACGTATACAGCTCATGGGCGAAAACGACCCTCGCCGACACGTCGATCAGCGAGGACCATGCGTGCCATAGACCGAACCGGGGAGCCAAGAGCACTGCGGTGCACACGATGGTGACCTTGGTCGCTCCCCTGACCGCTGCCAGCCGATCCACTCCCGACATCTGGATGACCATGCAGAACGTGAAGGTCATGACCACCGCGAGCCCGATGACCGCACTGAGTGGGAACGTGATCAAAAAAAAGCCGAGCAGAAGCACGAGTGCGAGATCGCTTGGGTTTATCCATCGGATCCCGCGCAGCGCCACGACGACGGCATGCAGGACAAATGGAAAGACGGCATAGTGTGTGCTGTTGGGGATGCCGGCCACGGTCGGAATCGCCCACGTGTGACCGAGCGTGAAGTTTAGGAGCATGTTCAAGGATGCCGCAACGATCGAAAGATCTCTTCTGCCCTTGAACAACGTCCCGACGAAGAGATAGGTACCCAACCAGCACGCCGTTGCTCTCATCGCCATCGACACGCGAAATGAGTCAGCATGCGCGAGGGGAAGCAGCATCACCCAGGAAAACGGATCAAAGGTGATCGTTACGAAGAGATTCGGCTGAGCCAGTCCCTCGAGCCATTTGATCGGAAACGTCGTCGTCCACGCGTGACCGTTCTCGAGGTTCTCGAGGAGAAACGAGTAGTTCGCCGTTCCGTCCTCGCCTATGAGGGGAAACGAAAGAAAGGCGCCGTACCAAAACAGATTGAACAGAGCGGCAGCGCTAAGAGCGACGCCGAACCTGCAATCGGTCCGCCTTCGCTCGCTCAATCGTTTGGAAGGGGCGCGAAGAAAGATCGTCTGTCGGCGCGTGCTACAGTGGTTTGGTCAAATCGTAAGCCGCCACCAGCCCACGGTCGAACATCTTCGTGTATCGGCGGTCGAGCGTCGCGCGGTCGATGCAGTCCAGTCCCTGTAGACAGAATGGCTGCATCTCGCCGACCCAGACGTATGCAGACGGAGCCGGCTGGGCGCGCTGAGGATACTGACGAACGAAATTGACACGGCACGCTGATGAATCAATCGCATCGCCCGCGACAGCACCGTCGTGGCAACCGCCGTACGCGATCTCGTGGGTGAAGAACCCGACGACCGTTGGGTCGACGTTCGTCATGGTGACTCGGCCACGCAAGGTTTCCCCGACCCAGACCAATCCCGCGTGCGGGCTTCCGCGTGTCACCCACCCTCTGATCGTCTTGGCGCTGCCGACCAGATCTCGCGCCTGAACAACGCAGGCGCCGACAAGAAATCCAACCATGATGATCGTCAGCGCCATTCGAACCGCTTCCGGCGACGGCAACTTCCGGATGTAGGCGAATGTGACGCTGAGCGACAGAAAAACAAAAATCGCGAGGAAGAATTCGCTCGTCCCCCCGAGCGAGTAATCGCTGGCGAATGCCGGGAACATCACGATGGGCACGGTCACGGAGCCACCGGTCCACACCAGCGCGATGGCCAGCGTCTTCAGCCAGCGCGCAAAGGGCTTCGAGATGATGATTGCCTGCCCGGTGATTCGAAGCTCGAGGGCGGCCGCCACAACAAGGACGGCCGCGAGCGCCGCAGTCCAGATGCTGCGCGCGGGAAAGAACAACTCCCTCCAGATGACCGAGCGGAACCGGCCGAATTCGAACGTGTGGCCCCCGTAGAGAACGAGGGAGTGTCTCCGGAAAAAGTCCGCCAGCTCATCGCGTGTCGGAACACCGAACATTCGGTTCGACAAGGTCGCCGAGAATTCGTACACGAACACAGACCATCCCATCACCAGAACCGTCTGCAGGAGGTGAAGCCCGACCCCGGTCGCCACGAGCACGAAGAACATCGCCAATTGACGCGCCTCGATCCGTAAGAATTTCAATACCGTGCCGAGCGTCCAGAACGCGAGAATCATGAACAGGTGGCTGTACATCAGGTAATTCGACATGACAAATACGACGAGGGCGGCAGCGACCAGCCACGCCCGCCGACCACTCTCCCGGTATCGATATAGGGCGATCAGCGGGAAAAATGCCGCGAAGGGGAATACGCTCTTCCCGGGATGATCAACGATATGCATCACCGTCCCCGGGCGGATCAACAGCACAATCCCCAGCGCTACGTAGGCGTGATGAGACTCGAGGAGTCTGGCGAACCGAGCGAAGGAAAGGAGACCGAGCAGGAAGATCGCAGCAAATACCAATCGAATGATGCGAAAGTTCTCCCCAAAGGACCGCATCAGGACAGCGATGAATAGCTGCGGACCCGGCGGCTGGTGGTTGTAGAGATACGGGTGACCCGCTGGAGATGAGGCGGTGGACAGATCCGGCAGCATCGCCGAAGAGAGGAAGCCGCTGACATTGTAATTTCGGGCCACCTGGTAGTACTGGAGCTGCTCGTCGATCGTCGAGAACGGCCCCCACAAGGGAAATCTCGCGAGCGCCCCGAGATAGAAACCGCCATAGACGGCCAGCCACGCGGCGACCACGGCAGCGACGATCGTCCTCTGTGTCCTCAGCACATCGCAAGCGATGCGATATGCGTTCGGAGTCGACTCGACCGTAATGCCGAACCACCTCCGCAACCGAGCGCCCAGCGACCTGCGCGCAGGACTGTCGACCCTGACGCGTGCCATAAATCGGTTCGCCGGGACTATAGCAGACTCTTCCCGCTCGGGAACGTTAAATCGCGCCAATGAGGTCGATGATAGCGTAGTGTCAGCGTAGTAAGGAAGGCGTCCGTTGCGATATACTCCGCCGCCAATGCGTCGTCTCGCGCTGTCGCTGCGCCCGCATCTCGTCAGCGGCCTCTTCTTCGTCGGTGCGGTCGTGTTTCTCTTTCGCCTTCCGCTGTTCTACGGATATCGTTTCGTCGGAAACTCTGATCGATGGAACCACTACCTCAGCTTTGTCAGGTTTTACTCCGACAATCTCGCCGAGGGCCGTGTGTGGGCGTGGAGCGAACATCTGTTGCTCGGGTTCGACACATTAAAGTTCATTGTGCCCACGCCGCTCTACGCGCTGCCGGTCATACTGGGATCACGAGACGTCGTGAAAACCTTCGGGTACGTCGCGCCGGCCGTGCTTCTTGCGGCGCTGTTCACCGCCTACTACGTCATCTATCGGAAGTGCGGTGATCGGTTAGCCGCCACGTGCGGCGCCGCCATCTATGCCCTGTCGACGTTCTCGCTGCTTAAGCTGTCGCAAAATGATGCGACATATGTCGCGGTGCTTGTTGCACCAATCATGTTCTATCTAGTCGACAGCGTCACGCGAGCGAACATCGTACGCCGCACAGTACTTCTCGCTTCACTGGTTACCCTCGGGATCTTCCTTTCGCCACAAAAGTTCTCGTATCTGATTCTCTTTCTCGGGTGCTATGTCGTCTACCTCTTCGCGCGAGGCCGACGGACTCCTCTGGTCGGCCTCGGCGTCGCGCTGCCAGTGGGCGCGATCCTCGCGCTGCCTCGTACCCTAGCGCTCATGGCCAACACACTTGGCTCGACGCGGACGCAGTCGAGCCTGGTTCTCGAGTCCGTTGGCCCGTCGCTCGCATTGCGATTCCTCGACATCGATATTCTAGGCCGTGACTGGCGCGAAGCGTTCGAGATGAACCAGGTAAACCTGTCAGAGGGCAACCTTCTTTTCGCGAGCATGTTCGCGTCGCTGTGGCTGTTGTCGATCGTTGCCAGAGGCCGGTACACGACCGCCATCGATGTCGAGGGAGAGCATCGACACTTCCACTACGGCTTTTTCGTCGCGTTCACCGCCTTCGTCTTCGCCGTCATCCATCTTCCTTTCGTCTACCGTTTCTTCGGCCAGCTATATGCCGGAATGCCGTTCCTTCACACGAGATTCGCTGTCGCAGCTCTCTTTCCAATTGCGCTGGTGTCCGCCGTCAACTTGACGAGGCCGCAGTCCTGGCGGCTTCCCGCCGGCCGCCTCGTGATTATCGGCGGCATCGTCGTCGCAGTGCTAGTCGTCGGGCAATGCGATTTCCGTCCGCTGTCGCGCACGGTGTTGTGGTTACTGAGGGTGCGACCCTCCGGCTTCGTGAAACTCTCTGATCACGTCTTTGTCGTATCGGACGAAATGATTCGCCTCGTCGTCATGGCAGGTGCCTTCGCCGGTATTGGAGGGGCTCGTGTGATGGGCTGGCTCGATCGCGGCTCTTTCCGGACGTGTATAGCGCTCATCATTCTTGGACAGGCCGTGCTGGCAGGCGATCATTACCTGAACGGTCATCCGACCCGCAGCTATACGATGCCGTTCGAGCGCCATGATCTCTTGATGGCGAGACCGGGAGATTTTCTTCCTCCCACCCCTGACCAGCTCGCGCGGCTGCATCGGATGTTGGACGACACCAACTACCGCTCGATCATCATTTGCCCGGAGACGAGTCTCGTGCAATGTAGCTCGGGGCTAGGACTGGCGTGGAAGCTTCGGCTCGCCGACGGCTATCTCGGCGGCATCTCATCTCGCTATGCCGCCCTGCCCTGGACGCACGAGGCGCTAGGCCTTCGATCGATCCGCTTCGTCGCGGTGCCGAAAGGCGAGACGCAAAGCGACTGGAAGCTACTGAGCCTACTCAATGTCGCCCAGGCTATCCAGTTGATTCCGGAGCTGTACACGAACCGACATTTATCCATGCCCGGTGACCTCCCGATCGTTCGTAACCCGTCGACCTACGTGTACCGGCGGGCGTATTTTGCCGAGCAGCCACGTTCCGTCGACCGCTCCGAGGCAATACAGGCGCTCGCCGAGCATTTCGGTCCGTGCCCGTCGCCGCCGGAAAGGACGTGCGAGCCACTGCTTCGCGAAAAGTATCCCGTGGACTATGTCGAGGGCGTCGTCAGCGGTCCCTTCGATGCCTCTGGCCCCTTGACGTGGCGGTTCGAAGGGGATCAGGTCGATCTGGATTTCGCGGCCTCGGCCCGGCAGCGCCTGCTGGTGATCAACGAGGCGTACGATCCACAATGGCGGGCCTGGGCCGGAGACCGAGAGCTGACGATCCTCCCCACGAACGTGGTCATGAGGGGAATCGTCGTTCCCGAGGGGGCGACACACGTGAGGATGCGTTATCGCGCGGCATTCGTCGGCACCTTTGCGTATGTCGTCGCCTTTGCGGTACCGGTCCTCGCCGCGTGCGTCTCTGTCGGTTTCCAGCGCACCCGAGCAGGCCGCGAGCGGGTCCCGGACTCGATGAAGGCCTGAAGTCGTCACGCCGCGCGCGGCGCCTGTCGTGCTATACTTCGCCTCCGGATGTCCGGTATCGTCTTCGCGTTGTCGGTATTTATCGTCGGCTTTCTCGCCCACCTGGTCTACTCCCACCTCGTCGTTGTGGAGAGCAAGGAGCCCGTGCTCATCCGATTCATGGTGGCCGCGAGCGTGGCATATGCGGTGGCCTATCCGTTTGCCGCCCCGATCCTGGTTCGGTACATCGAGTCTCCCGTAGGGGCGTGGGTTGACTTCGCGTCCGGCCTGAGCGCGATGGGCTTCTTCGTCCTCGGATACATCGAGTTCTGGTCGCTGATCGAGCGGAGCTTTTCCCTGCGGATCCTCGTCGATGCGGCCGAGGTCTCCGGCGGGCTCACACGAGAGGAGATTTCGTCGAGCTATTCGGTGGGCCGAGGTCTCGACTGGATGATGAAGAAGCGGATCGACGATCTCGTCGGTTCGAGGATGTTAGTGAAGGAGCACGGGGATGTTCGGCTAACGGCCGGGGCGCGGGTGATCGCCCGCGGGTTCGCCGCGGTTCAGCGCGCGTTCGCTCTCGAATGATCTCTGGCGTCTGGTATGGCGGGGTCGCGTTCCTAGCGTTCGTTGGGATCGCGGCGCTTCGGACTCGGATGCTTCGGGGACGGACCGCACCGGTGCCCCACCTGCTTGCTGCCTGGCTCGCCATCGGGTGCGTGGTCTTCGCCGTGGTGGTCTCGTTCGAACCTCGCCACACGTTCACGCTGGCCACGACGAATCTGTTCGTCTACCTGTTTCTCGGGGAAGTACTGCTGTTCATCTACGCGGCATCGCTTGGTTCGATTTCCGTGAGGATCCTCGTGACGATGCGGAGGTTTGAGCCATCGCCCGAGGCGCTCGACCGCTCCCTGGCCATCCATTCCCCGACGGCGTTTCTGGACGTGCGGCTGGATAGCCTCATGGCGTGGGGGATGCTTCGCCAGCGAGACGGCCATTATGAGATCACCCCACGCGGTCGCGTGTGGGCGCACGGAGTCTCGTCGTTGAAGCGGCTGCTAGCCGTGGGGCGCGGCGGCTGATCGCGAGAGCGACTGCGGACCCACTGAAGCGACTACGTCCTCGTCGGCGATTCGGTATCGGAGGGCTGCTCTTGCGGCGAAGGCGATAACGGCGAGCGAAGCGAGCAAGCCTGCACATCGAGTGGCGAAGACGAAACGGCTCGGCCACGATTCGTAAGACAGGACGATCTCGCCCCGCCCTGCTTCAACGGGAACCACGAGACCGTTGAAGTATGCCCGACGAACCGGTATGGGGCGGCCGTTGACGCGCGCTACCCAATGCTCGTCGTAGGTGATCGACGCGTTGAGTAAGACCGCAGCCGACGTCTCGTAGCGCAGCCGCACGAGGTCGGGCTGCTGTTCGATGGTCAGGAGCCGGGGCTCGTCGCGCTGGCGCTCTCGCTGGATCTCCAGGGACGGGAGGTCTTGGGCGCTCACATACACGACCCGCCGCAACTCGTCCCCGATGCTGTCGCGCGCCGCGTTGAGGCGCGCCACAAGATCGCCCGTACCACTGTAGGCCGCCGCCTCGTGGCTGAACCAGAATATCGGATGCGTGAGACCGGACAGCGCGCGGACAATAGCGGGCTCGATGCCGGGTTGAAACATCGGCTCACGTCGACTCCGCAAGAATGTTCCCTGAAGATCGGTGCGTAGCGACACGGTATGGCGTCTCGAGACGTAGCACTGCGCCAGAGTATGACATTCCTTCCGTAGGACGAGTCCGGGGGCGTCTGAAGCCGGCGTGGAATCGTTGTCGTCGAGCCGGTATCGTTCCAGCACCTGCCGGCCCGATATCCCGAGCAATCGATGGGCGACGACGAAATAGGCAGACTGCGAAACCACGAGTACGACAATGAGGCCGACGGTGAAGCGTTCCGACCGTCGACTCTCCGCTGCGCCCCAGATGGCCGCAGTGCCGATCACGATAATCGCGGCGTCGATCCACAAAAGCGACATGCTCGTCGACCCGGCGATCCGGCCGAGCATCAACAGCGCCAAGAAGGCCAGGCCGGTCACGGCCAGCACGATGCCCACACTCCGCCGCAGCAGCCGTCGCCTCGCCTCGCGATCGAGCGTCAAATAGGCGTCGAACCCGTAACCACTCATCACCAGCAGAGCGCAGACCACGAACACTGCATAGAGTGCGTAGGAGCGAAAGACGTCGAAGAAAGGGAGGCGCAGCAGGACGAAATAGAGCGCGGTTTCCTGTAGCGACACCGCGAGGAGTGCGCCCCCGACGGCAATCCACCACGTCCGAATCTCGCGGAACCGAGGCCGAATGGCGAAGGCGACGACCAGCACGGTCGGAATGAAGCCCAGGTAAAAGAGCACACTGTCCAGCTGAAACATGAATCCCCGGCGAAGCCGGAACAGCTTCGGGAACATCACCCAGGAATCCGATGACATCAGCCGTGAGAGCCCGTCGGCGAACACCTCGAAGCGTTGGAGGAAGGTGACGGGAAGCAATGCGCCGATGAGTGCCGTCGGTTGGACGAAGCCGGTCTCGTCGAACGTCCTCGGGTCGAGGTGAAGACTGCTTCGAAGCGACGGAAGATAATCGCCGATCGCTTGCTTGATGATCCACAGCTGCATGCCAACAACAATCACGATCACGACAGCGGGCCAGAGGCGGCGCAGCTCTCGGCGATGCATCCGCGCCTCTTCCCTCCACAGCATCACGGCGACCGTGAGACCGATGGCGGCCGGAAGAACCACGAAGTGTGGGTACTGGTCGAGCATTTGGAGGCCGAGGCACAGGACGGCGCCGATGAAATACCAGCGCCCCTCGGGCGCTGAACGATGACGGGACCACAGAACGATCGCGCTGAGGATCCACGGCCACCAGAACAGCACGCTGATCGCCTGGTCGGAGTGCAAGGTTTGAAGCACGAGCCCCGCAAACAGCGTCGCGACGAACAAGTACATCGCCGACAGTGCCCGCTCGAACAGGACTCGGCCGAGCACGTACATGCTCACGCTGAAGGCGAGGTAGACCGTCGCGATATGCGCCTTGTATATGTAGAGCGCCGTCTGGACGTCCGGCTGAAGGCAGCCGATGAGATACAGGACCGGAACCCTCAGCAACTGGGTGGCGCTCGTGCTAATGGTATAGATCAGCATCGGCGATCCACTGTCGACTTTCCCGAGCCACAGGGGGAAGCCGGAGCACGTCGCCTCCTGGGTCATGCCGTACAACATCGGGAACAGATATTTCCACGAGTCGTGGAAGATGAAGGTGTCCCTGGACCAGACGAGCAGAGCGACCCAGACGACGACAGCGGCCGCGCCGACCGCTGTGCGCCGCCGTCGACCTAACATACGCGTTGTGCGGCGGGCGGCTTACGTCCTGAGAAGGCGACGGTGGCCGGCCAGGCCACCAGTGACTGCAGTACGGTGAGCGGCAGGCAGCACACGATCAAGAGCGGATACCATGACACCCGCCCCGACGCCGGAACGCGGGCCGCGTGCTTGTCGGCGAGCCAGTTCTGAATTCCGGCGCTCCATCCGACGGTTCGGAGGCGGGGCTTCATCAGGATGTCCGTGAACCCGGCACGCGAGAGTGCCTGCCGGAGGTTCTTCTCATCGAAGAATGCGATGTGTCGCGGCACGTGGAGAGCACCCCAGTACTGTCGGAAGAGTTTGAAGTCCCAGCAGTGGGTGTTGGGCGTCTCCCCGAACACGACGCCGCCGGGCCTGAGAAGATCGACCGAGCGTCGCAGCATCTCCAGCGGATTCGGAACGTGTTCGATCACGTGGCCCATGCGGATGAGATCGAAGGTGCCGAGTGGCAGCGCACTACTCGTCAAATCGCCGGTGATGACGGTCAGGCCGCGACGTCGCGCCTTCTCCGCGGCGACCTCGTCGAGCTCCACACCATGAAGCTCCCAGTCACCGTGCTCTCGCATCGCGGCCAGCGCGGCGCCATTACCGCAGCCCACGTCGAGAACACGACCCCGCCGACCGATCAGGCGACGAATGCGTCGCGCGTCGAGCCAGTAGGTCATCCGAAACATCCACCCCGTCGTCGGATCCTCGGCGTAGGCGGAATAGGTCGGGGGATAAAAGGAGGGGATCAGGTCCGGGGCCGGAGGCGGCGACTGAAAATACATGCCGCACCGGTCGCATCGCGCAATGGCCCACCGCCCCGGCACCCCGTACTCCCAGTCCGACGCCCAGAACGCTATCGACAGCGGGTTCGGAGCGGCACAGAACCCGCACGTCATCAGAGCACCGTTCGTCATACCTCTTTTTGGAACACCGCCATCATGTTGGACGTTCGGCCGGTGGTGACGTAGAGCGCAACGTCAAAGAACGTGAAGAGGCCGAGGAGGAGCAGGGCCTTCGGTCCACCACCGAACACGTCCAGAGGAGCGAAGAGGCGGCGCCCAACGGCGCTCAGCACGCCGCGCCGTCCGAAGGAAACATTGTGGCCCGTCCAGACCCAGTGCACTGGAGCCGGGTGAAACCTCAACTCCCGAAGGCGGAAGCCGGCCGAGTCGCCGAGGCGGCGGATCGAGCGTGGATCGTAGAACGTCCAGTGCCGCGGGATGTGATATGCGCCCCATGCACCCTGCCTGAACAATCGCCAGTCGAGAGTGTCCGTATTCGGGGTCTCGACGACGAAAATCCCGTTGGGCCGAAGGACGCTCCAGATTTTGCGAATGAATTCCGGTGGATCGGCGACGTGCTCGATGACGTGGCTCAGATTCACCAGCTCGAAGCGCTCGGGAAGATCGAGCTGTTCGAACCGGCTGCAGTAGATCGTATGGCCTGAGCTCCTTGCCACCTTGCACGCATCCTCGTTGAAGTCGACGCCATACGTCACGATCCGCTCGGGATCCGCCGCTCGATAGAGATCGAGCATCCATCCGTCGCCGCAGCCGACGTCGAGCACGTCGATGCGCGGTAACGACGCGAGGTACTGCAGCGGACGTCGGAACCGCCGGCTATAGATCCAGTGTCGCAGACGCGTGACGCGCGACGGAGCGGAATCTCCCGCGCGCCGGATGTTATACGCGTGATAGTTCGCTGGGTAGATGACGTCGAGCTCCGACACATCGGGTCGCGGATTGAGATAGTGCAGACCGCACCTGGCGCACTGCACGACGGTGAACACGTCGGAGCTCGTGGTCGGATACTCGCGATCGCAACCGTGGGCGATGGGCGAGGCCTCGCGCGAGCCGCAATTCGTGCAAGCCACCAACACCGTCCGCAACCCGCTCTTCACTGGAGAGATCCGATTACGTGCGGCGCCGGCGGTGGGCCAGGAGAAAGTCACACATGAAGGTGAAGTAACCACCCCGCCACTGGATGGCCGAGGCCATCACGGCTCGCTCGATGCGGCGTCGAAGGTCTGGAAGCCGGTAGTGGGGAACATACGGAAACAGGTGGTGCTCGGCGTGGTAGTTCATGTGGAATGGCGCGATGAAAAAACGCTCGGGCGGGCTGCTCCGATAGGTCACGAGGCGATGGTCTTTCCCGCCGGGCTCGTCGGTGACGTTCGCATGATCGCAGAAGGCACGAATACCGTTGAACAGCACGGTCAACGTGAGGAGCGGAAAGATCCACAGGGTGAGGTACGTCGACCACGACCCAGCGAGCACGAATAGCAGCACGAGGCCCAGTTGCGCGATGGCGACGGGAATCATGCCACGCGCGACGCGGCGCAGCCGGATCAGCGGCGCCACATTCGCCGAGGCTTTGGACGCCAGATGTGTATGAAGGGCCTGATCGCCCAACACCAGGCGCAGAAAATGCCAGAGGAGTCTCGGTGGTGCCCGCTTTTCCCGCGGCGGCCCAGCCGAATGCAGGAACAACTCGGGATCGTCCGCCTCGCCGAGGCACCGATGATGTTCGAGATGGACCGAGCGCGAGGGCCAGTAGGCGGAACCGCACGGCGCGGCCAGTGCCAGGCCTCCGAGGAGGTCGTTCACACGTCGATTCGGATGAAGAAGGGCGTGAAACGCATCGTGGAGCAGGATCAATAGGGCGTACTGCCTCGATGCGACGAAGACGAAAGCAGCAAGGAACGACCACCATGTCGGCCATCGGAGGTAGACCGAAATTGCGGCGGCGATCAACGCCCACGTCAGGCCGATTTCCAGCACGGCACGGCACGATGACGGACGAGCGAGCTCACGCGGATCGAAATCGAGGTGCACCGTGTCGCTCAGCGCACCGAGCGTGTTCCAGTCGGCGCGCGTCAGGATCGGCTTCCCTGCGATCGCGGACTCAGACGACTCCGCTCGACGTGGCACTTCGCCTCTCGGCGTTGATCTTCTGGAGAATGAATCCAAGATAGCTCCGCACGATCGGCACCGGGACGCTGTACTGGGACAGAAGCTCCTGGACCTTTCCGAGATTGTAATGCGGCACCGTCGGAAACAGGTGGTGCTCGAAGTGATGCTGAGTCCCGAGCGGCGCGAGGATGAAACGTTCGAGCGCATACCCACGCGTGCTACGGACGACCCACACGTCGCGCGACGATTCAGGCCGATACCCGGCCTCGAAGCTGTGCTCGACGGTGGACCGCATTCGAATGATCGCCGGGTAAAGGGTCATGATCGGCAGCACGTAGAGCGCCAGATAATAGACCGGCCCGAGAACAATGCTGTAGTACGCGAGGATCACTCCCTGAGCAGCAACGATCGGCCACGCCCCACGAGCGTTGCTCGCCAACGACGACAAGGTGAGTGTTCGCCACGGCGCGACGGAAAACGTCGAGCGGTCGGACTGCGAATACTGAAGAAACCGGGCGATCGCCGATACGAGCAGGAGGTCGCGAAGCCATTTCCGGAACAGCTCACGGCTGCCCTCGTCGGGCCGTCCCCAGATCAGGTCCGGATCCGCCGCCGTGTTCAGATAGAAATGGTGGTTGAGGTGAGCGCGCCGATGACCTCTCCGCGTATATCCGAGGCAGTACGCGCAGATGTTCCCGAGCCGCGTGTTGAGATCGGGATTGTCGACGAGCGCTCCGTGATCGGAGGCGTGAACCATTTGGGCGAGACAGTTGAACGCGCGGATGTTCAGGATGAAGCAGACGACGAACGTGAGCGGATGCGGCAGGAGTCCATAGAGCCACGGTACGCCGCCAAACAGGAGACCGATGAGGACCAGCTCTGCGCTGACTCGGCCGTGACGGATGCGCGTCAGCTCGCGGACCTTCTGAATTGGAAACCCCGATCCGGCGAGCAGCTCCCGATACGCCGGCGGAACTTCTGACTTGATGATGGTTTCGACGTCGGCGGGACTGACGTTCATAGGGAATACCCTGTGAGAATACTGGAAAGTCGGCGGCAAACGCAACGGTCTAGCGACGCCGTCATCCTTGTAAACTCCGCAGTGATCCGCAGGCTGCATGGTGGCGCGTCAGCACCTCGCGGGTGATCGGCGCCATGGGAAGAGGAGCGAGCTCCTCGACCCCGAACACGCGCGCCGCCTGGCCCTCGTGCAGCACGTGTCCTGCCCACGAATCGGTCACGTCCACGTCGAAAAACCACCATCGCTTCGGCCCAGGCGACAGCTCGGATGTGCCTTCGAACGTCCAGAACATCCGCGGCTCGGCGACACGAATCTCGAGCTCTTCGTACAGCTCGCGGGTCAAGCCGTCAGCCGGCCGCTCGCCGTCGGCCAGCGCGCCCCCGAAGAGACCCCACAGGCCGCGCCCGACGATCCCCGGCTTATCGTCGCGGAGCTGCAGGGCGTAGCGCCCCCCCACGAGCAGGATCGCGTGCGCCGATTCGAGCACTCAGAACGGCCCTTCGAATGGCTTGACGGTGCTCTCGACGGAGCCGGTCGCGCGCGTCTTGTCGCACGCCGCGACGGCGGCGGCGTGAATATCCTTGGCGCCCGGATAGAACACCGCTTCAATAACCTGGCTGCTCGGCACCGCGCTGTCCGGCCACGTCACCCGTACGGGCCGCGCCTTCAGGGAATCGAGGATCTCCTCGGCCACGCGGGCGACGACCTCGCTCGCGATGCCGCACGGCCGCCAGTCGGAATCGGCCACCACCAGACGTCCCGTCTTCGCCACCGACTTGATGATCGTGGCCGAGTCGAGTGGGCGAAGCGTCCGCACGTCGATGACCTCGGCGCTGATGCCCTCTTGCTCGAGGGACTGCGCGGCCTTCATCGATTCCGCGACCATCGGGCCCACACCCACGAGCGTGACGTCGCGTCCCGAGCGGATGACGGCAGCCTGGCCGAGCGGCGTGACGTAGAACTCCTGCGGCACCTCGCCCTCGTCCTCATGGAACCAGCGGTGCTCGATGTAGATCACGGGCTCGTCGTCCTGGAGCGCCGCAAGCAGGAGGCCCTTGGCGTCCTTCGGGGTCGTCGGCACCACGCACTTCATGTGCGGCACGTGCGAGAACAGCGCATGGTGGCTCTGCGTGTGCTGCGGGCCGTTGCCCCACCCGCGCCCGACGACGCCACGCACCACCATGGGCACCGTCTGCCGCCGACCGAACATCGGCGCCCACTTCGCCGCGTGGTTGATGAGCTGGTCCATCGTCAGCAGCAAAAAATCCACCCGGTGATGCACGAGCAGCGGGCGCATCCCCATCGTCGCGGCGCCGACGCACATGCCGGTCAGCGCATTCTCCGACAGCGGCCCCTCCACCACCCGCGCGGGGCCGTACTTCTCGAGCGCCCCGCTCAGCGTGCCCCACACGGCGCGCGGGTCGATGATGCCGACGCCGATCAGGAACACGCTCGGATCCCGCTCCAAGGCGAGCAGCGTCGCGTCGCGCACGGCCTCACGGAACTTCATCCTCATCGCGCCGCCTCCTGGAAGTCCGCCGTCGGCCACGGCGCCGAGCGCGCGTGCTCGAAGGCACGGTCGACCCGCGCCGCGATCTCGGTCTCCATCTCCTTCGCCTCGGCGTCGCTCACGAGGCGCCGCCTCGACACGAGCGGGTCGCGCGCGCGCCAGGCCTTCAGCTCGTCGCCCGTGCGATAGCCGAGATCGAGATCCTCGTTGATGCCACAGTGCTCGAAGTACCGGTACGTCTCGAGCTCCAGCAACGCCGGCCCCTCGCCGCGCCGTGCGCGGCCGACCGCCTCCGTGGCCGCCCGCCACACCGCAACGACGTCGTTGCCGTCGAGGCGCCGGCCGGGAATGCCGAACCGCTCGGCGTGCCGCCAGATCTCCGTCTGCGCCTGCCGGTCGCGGATGTGCGTGTTCGTGGCGTAGAGGTTGTTTTCGCAGACGAACACCATCGGCAGCTTGCGCAGGCCGGCGAAGTTCATCGTCTCGTGGAACACGCCTTCCTCGGTCGCCCCGTCGCCGAACGAGACGACCGCCACGGAATCGCGGCCGCGGATCCGGAACGTCAGCGCGACGCCGGCGGCGTGTGAGACCGTGCCGCCGACGATCGCGGAGGTGCCATAGACGCCGGCCGCGACGTCGATCAGGTGCATCGAGCCGCCCCAGCCGCGGCTGCAGCCGGTGGCGCGTCCGAACAGCTCGGCCATCATCGCGTCGAGGTCGCCGCCCTTGGCGAGGTACCAGCCGTGCGAGCGGTAGTACGGGAACACCACGTCGTCGCGGTGCAGCGTCGCGCACACGCCGGCGGCCGCGGCCTCGTGGCCCATATAGAGGTGGGGCGGCGAGCGCATCTCGCGCAGGTGATAGTTCGCCTGGATGCGCTCCTCGGTGCGGCGCACGAGCAGCATGCCGTGGTAGAGGCGGCGCTTGACGTCCCGGGTCAGGGTCTGGCTCATCGGCCGTAGAACCTCCGCACGCGGTCGATCATGTAGTCGACCTCGCTGTTCGTCAGGTACTGGTGGCCCGGCAGCGTCACGATGTCGTCGGCCTGCGCTTCGGCGGCGGGAAAGTCGCCGCGCGCGTAGCCGAGGTCCTTTGCCGCGGGCTGCAGGTGCAGCGGGATCGGATAGTGCACCTTGGCCTCGACGCCCTGCGCGGCGAGGTCCTTCAGCAGCGCGGGTCGCCGCTGCGCGCGCACCATGTAGAGCTGGAACGCGTTCCGCCGGTTCGCCGGCCGCGGCGGCACGATCACCTCGGCGACATCGCCGAGGCCCTTGTCGATGCGCGCGGCGATCTCGATGCGCCGCTCGATCCACGCGCTGACTCGATCGAGCACGTGGTTCGCCACCACCGCCTGCACCGTCTGCAGGCGCTGGTTGACGCCCCACAGCGCGATCTCGTCGCGGCCGGTCATCCCGTGATTGCGATAGAGCCGCAGCCACTCCGCGGCCCGGTCGTCGCTCGTCACCACCGCGCCGCCGTCGCCCCAGACGTGCAGCGGCTTGAGCGGATGCATGCTGAACCCCGCCGTGTCGCCCCACGCGCCGGCGGGACGGCCGTCGAACGCCCCGCCGGTCGCCGGGCAGGCGTCCTCGACCACGCGCAGCCCGCGGCGGCGCGCGATGTCGAGGATCGCCGGCAGATTCGGAGGGAGCCCGGTCCACCACACCGGCAGCACCGCCTTCGTCCGGGGCGTGATTGCCGCCTCGAGCTTCGTGTGGTCGATCGCGTACTGCTCGTCGACGTCGACGAAGACCGGCCGCGCGCCGGCGGCGACGATGGCGCCGACCGTCGCGTAGAACGTGTTGACCTGGGTGATGACCTCGTCGCCGGCTCCGATCCCCAGGGCCTTGAGGGCGAGGATCAGCGCGTCCGTGCCGGTGTTCGTTCCGACGACGTGAGGGACGCCGATCATGGCGCCGAGCCGTCGCTCGAACTCGAGCACCGGCGGGCCGATCGTGAACTCGCCCGTGCGGACGAGCGCCCGCAGCTTGTCGAGGATCGCCTCCGTCTCGGCGGCGTCGAACTGGCGGTCGAGGTAGTTGTAGGGAACTTTCATGGACGGTAAAAGGAGCGGACCCCATCGATCACGGCGGCGCGCTGCTCTCCGGTCATCTCGGCGTAGAGCGGAAGGCTGACGATGCGCTCCGCCAGCCAACTGGCAACGGGGAAATCCTCGGGACGGTGACCCAGCGCCCGCGCCGCCTCCTGCTGGGGAATCGTGATCGGATAGTGCACTTTCGCATCGATCCCGCGCTCGCGCAGGTGCTGGAGGAGGGCCGGCCGGCGCTCGGCCGTGATCATGAACGTCTGATAGGTGTGGAAGCAGCCGGGCGCCTCGGTCGGCACCCCGACGACGTCCCGGAGCCGCGCGATGAACTCGGCGGCGATCGCCCGTCGCTCGGCGATCCATGTGTCGACGTGCTCGAGCATGACCGTCAGGACCGCGGCGTGCAGCGTATCGAGCCGCGCGTTCGGGCTCCAGAACTCGACCTCGTCACGGCTCTTCAGCCCGTGGTTGCGCGCCTTGAGCAGCCACCGGTACAGCCGCTCGTCGTTCGTCGTGATGACGCCCGCGTCACCGATGGCGTGGAGATTTTTCAACGGATGCAGGCTGAAGCATCCCATCTGCCCGACGCTGCCGGTCTTGCGGCCGTGGTACACGGTGCCCACCGATTGTGCGGCGTCCTCGATCACCGGGATGCCGTGACGCTCCCCGATCTTCAGGATCGCTTCCATGTCCGCGGGATACCCGGTGAGATGAACGGGCACGATCGCCTTCGTCCGCCGCGTGATGGCGGCTTCCAGGCGCGCGGGGTCCATGTTGAGATCGTCGCGCAGGACGTCGACGAAGCGCGGGGTCGCGCCGAGCAACGCGGCCGACGAGGCGGAGGCGGCGAACGAGTTCGGTGCGGTGATGACCTCGTCGCCGGGGCCGACGCCGACCGCCCGCAGCGCCAGGATCAGCGCCGCGGTGCCGTCGGACACGCCGACCGCGTACCGCGTCCCGCAGTAGGCGGCGAAGCGACGCTCGAACTCCTCGACCTCGGGCCCCAGGATGTACATGCCGTGATCGATCACGCGCTCGATCGCGGCCATCAGCTCGGACTTCACTCGCCTGGCGCGCAAGGCCAACGCGACGTAAGGAACGCTCGTCTGGGTCATGGCGTCATCGGCTCCTCGCGACGATTCACGGCACTCGCCACGTGTACATGCAGATGTGGAACGGATACAAGGCCCTTGGGATCTTGAGCCGCTCCAGCGCAAAGGCCGGCGGAAACGCCGTGAGCGGCGGCACGGCAAACGTCTCGTACTCGGCCGTCGTTCCGGAAGGCAAGTGCTCGCGCGCCAGGCGCTCCAGCCTCGACCGCTCCCAGAAGAACATCTCGCACGCCCTCGCAAACCCGCGGCGCACCGTATTCCACAGGAACCGCTCGATCCGGGCAACGAGCCAGATCGGCGACACCTCGAAGACCACGACCCGCCCCTTCGGGCGAAGCACCCGGCCGAACTCGCTGAACGCGCCGCGTATCAGTTGCTCGTTCTCTGCGACGCTGCCGCCGACCAGGTGGTGCAGCGAGTAAAAGCAGACGATCGCGTCCACGGAATTCGATGCGATCGGCAACCGGGTGGCCGACGCGTGCAGACGGACGTCCACGTCGCCGTTCTGGCGGAGCGACTCGTACGAGGGGTCCACGCCGAGCATGAGCGCGCCCGCCGGGCGCGTGTACGGCAGCCGGGGACCGCAGCCGACGTCCAGGACGACGCCCGCGCCGGCGAGCCACCGGACGAGCGCGCTCTCCTGTTGCTCGTAGAAGGCCGCCCGCGCGCCGGGCTGATCGGAGCCGTGGGTCATCACGGGGAAGCGCGCGTCGAAGAACGTGGGGCCGAGATCGCTGTCGAGCGCGCAGACGATGCCCTCTCGCACCTGGCCGCGGAAGCCACAGGCGCCGTTCGGGCACTCGAGCCTCACGTCGACCGCCGTGTCGAGCCGCCCGAAGGTGGCGTGACACCGGGGACACGCGAGCACCGCCTCGACCGCTGGGACTAGAGAGCTCACTCCGTGATCGTCCAGTGGTAGTCGCCGGTGTAGCCGGCCTCGCGCAGCTCCGCGCGCCAGCCGTCGGGATCGAAGTGCGTGACCGCCGTCAGCTGCCACCGCTCGAACTTCTCGCGTTCCTCGTCCGTGCGGTACGAATCGACCTGGAGGTACTTGCCGCGTCGGCTCACCCGCTCCATCTCGCGGATGGCCGTCCGGCAGCGCGGCAGCTCGAGGTTGTGGACGGTGTTGATCGAGATGACGAGGTCGAAGACGCCGTCGGGATACGGCAGCGCGTCGGCGGTTCCGACCACGCAGAACGGCCGGACGTCGTCCATCGCGTGCTCGATGGCATAGGACGACACGTCGAGGCCGGCCACCACGACGCCGGGCACCACGTACCGGAAGTCGTGAAGCAGGAACCCTTTCGCGCAGCCGATGTCGAGGATCCGGTCGCCGGGTTTGAGCCCGTAGAAATCGCGCATGCGCTCGGCGATGGGAACCCAGCGGCCGTCGTAGCGGTAGCCGCCGTAGCCCTGGCCGCGGTCGCCGTCGAAGTATTCACGTCCGAAGCGGCGCGCGACCGCGCGCTGCGCGGGGACGGCCGCCTCGCGCGCGGCGATGTTGCGCTTCACGCGCGGGTAGCGGTCGAGGAGGTCGACCTCGCGCATGCTAGAGCGCTCCGAATCCCTGGAGAGTGACGCGCAGCCCGTCGGCGAACGGCGTGAACCGGAAGTCCGGAACGGCCCGCCGCAGCCCGCCGATGTCGTATCGCCGATGGGTGATCGCGCCTTTGCGCGGCAGATTGGTGATCGTCACCTCGTAGGGCACGAGGTCGCGGACGGCCTTGGCGACGTCGGCGAACGAGCGCGCCTCCCCGGTGGCGAGGTTGAATACGCCGGTGGCGCGTGCGCGCAGCAAGGCCGCCGCGAGGCCGGCGACGTCGTCGACGAAGATGTGATCCCGCTCCTCCTCGCCGTTGCCGAAGAGCCGGACCGTCCGGTCCTTGGCGATCGAGCGCGCGAACGAGTTCGGTCCGTAGGAGCCGTGAGGATCGCCGGGGCCGTAGACGCCAGCCACGCGCAGGATCAGGAGCGGCACGCTCCTGGGGGTGGTCACCACCTCCAGGATCTTCTCGCCGGCGTACTTCCCGAAGCCGTAGGCGCCCGCCGGCGCCACCGGCGTCGCCTCGGTGACGGGATTGACGTCGAAGCCATAGACGGCGTCGGAGCCCACGTAGACGACGTGACCGAACGTCAGTCGCTCGAGCGCGCGCGCCACGTTTGTCGCCATCGCGATGTTCGCGCTCAGCGTGTCGAGATTCTGTCCGCGATCCGGCGTGAGGGCCGAAGCCAGCACGAGCGTCGTCTCCGGGCCCGCGACCGGGTCGAGCGCGGAGAGCGCTTCGGGGCGCGTGAGGTCCAGCGTGCGGGACGAATGCTGGACGACCTCGAGCGCGGGGTCGCCGCCGAGCGCGCGCGCCAGCGCTTGCCCGACGAATCCGCTGGCGCCGAGGATCACCACGCGCGTGCCGCTCATCGCGGGCTCCACCGGGTGAGGATCGCGTCGACCGCCTCGGTCAGGCTGCCGACGCGCGCGTCCGCCGTCGCGGATCCACTGTAGGGGCGCTCGATCAGGATGGTCCGGCAGCCGGCGGCCCGGCCGGCCTCGACGTCGCTCGCACGGTCGCCGACCATGAAGGACTGGCGGAGATCGATACCCCATTTCGCGGCGGCGGCCTCGAGCATGCCGGGCTTCGGCTTCCGGCATGCGCAGCCCACGCTCGCGACGTGCGTGCAGACCAGGATGTCGAGGACCGGCAGCGCGCTAGCGAGGCGCTCGTGCATGGCCGCCAGCGTCTCCGGCGCGATGACACCGCGGCCGACGTCCGGCTGGTTGGTCACGACGATCGGCGCCAGCCCGGCGTCGCGCAGACGCCTCACCTCCGCCGCGGCACTCCGCACGAGCTGGAAGTCCTGGAGCGTCGTTGCCGCGTACGCCCGGTTGTCGCGGACGAACGTCTCGACGAGCACGCCGTCACGGTCGAGGAACACCGCGCACGCGGCCATCAGTCGGCGCGCCCCATCGTGACGTACGTCACGTTCCGGAGGTCCGTGCGCTCCTCGTCGACGATACCCACGCAGTCGATCACGACACGCCGCCGCATGCGATGGAGCGCCTCCGACGACGGTATGGCGAACTCGGGCCAGTCGGTGAGGATGAGCAGCGCGTCGGCGCCATCCAGGGCCTCGGCGGCATCGGTGACGACCTTGACGGGCACGTCGACCTCCCCGGTGCCCACCACCGGGTCCCAGGCGCGCACGTCGGCGCGGTCCCGGAGATCACCGATCACGCGCAGGGCCATCGAGTTCTTCGTGGATCGCGTGTCGCGCTTGTAGGCTAGTCCCCACACCGCGAGCACGGGCCGCGAGACCGCCGAGAAGACGTGCGCATCGAGCTTGCGATGCACCCACTGATAGCGCCGGCTATTGTAATCGATCATCGTGTCGATGAAGGCGGAATCGACGCGGTTCGAGCGGCAGAGCCGCCGCAGGGTCACGAGGTCGCGCTCCAGGTTGCCGCCGGCGATGCCCAGGCCCGGCCGGATGTAGGCGGCGGGACCGATTCGCGCGTCCAATCGGAGGGGCGGCATCATCTCGGACCAGTCGGCTCCGACCTCCTCGCAGAGGTCGCACAGCGTGTTCGCGTACGTCACGGCGGCGCAGAGATACAGGTTGATAGCCGTCTTGGTCAGCTCGGCGCTCTCGTAGCGCATCCGGAACACGGGAGTTTTGAAGCGGGCGACCCCCGCTGCGAGGACTGTGGGCAGCGGCGCCGTCGGGTCGGCGCACCCGATCATGATCCGCTCGGGCTTGAGGAAACGCTCCACGGCGTTGCCGAAGATGAGCGTCTCGATCCAGTAATAGAGGTGGAACGGCAGTTCCGGCCGGCGCGTCCGGATCAGCTCGCCGAGCCGTCGCGTGAACCCGGGCGGCACCTGGCTCATCACCACGAGTGTGACGCCGTCTCGTAGATGAGGAATCGCGGCGTCGATCAGCGCCGTCACCGGGCCGGTGTCGCTGGCGTTCCCGTGGTCGGTCGGGACATCGCGCGCCACCACGACGAGGCTCGCGTCGCGGACGAGCGACGGATCCGTGCCGAAGGTCATCCGACCCCGCGTCTGAGCGAAGAGCGCGTCGAGCGATGGTTCGAGCACCGGCAGCTCTCCGCGCTGGAGTCGCGACACGGGCTCGGGATCGAGGTCCACGGCCACCACGGGGTCGCCCTGCGATGCCCATCCGATGCTCGAGACCACCCCGAGGTGCGAGAGTCCGAGGAAGGCGGTCGGCGCCATCCCGACGCGGTTCACTCGGGTCCGGCGGCCGCCGCCTGCATCACCGTGCGCGTGATCCAGACATCGTTGTCGCGAGAGGTGCGGCCGGCGATCGCCTCGGACTCGAAGTGGTGGAGGTCGGCGGCCCAGGTCGGATCGGGTCCGGTGACGGCTTCGCGCGTCTCCTCCGGCGGGCCGCTGGGAAGGCGACGGCGGCGCACGATCAGCTCGCTTCCGCCCCACTTGGTCAGCCCATTCATCTCGATCGAGCCGCGCTCACCGACCACGTCGATGAGCCACCGGTTCTTCCACGAGAGGAAGCTGCATTCGATGACGACTTCGTGGTCGGTGGTCGCCAGCACGCAGTGGTCGACGACTTTCAGCTCGTGGCTGCGACGATCCCAGACCTCGAAGTCGCATCCGATCTTGCCGAAGAGATACCCGGTCAGATCGATGAGGTGACTCGCCATGTCCTCCAGGACGCCGAACCCGGTATCCCGCCACGTACCGGCAATCGTCCCGGCGGTCCCGTTGCCGTAGAACAGGCGCGTTCGATAGACGCGGCCGAGCTCGCCGGCATCCAGCCGGCGCTTGAGGGCCAGCACGCCGGGCTCGAAGCGGAAGTTGTACGCCGTGTACCAGATGGCGCCGGTACGCGCCGCGATCGCGGCGAGCGTGTCGGCCGTCTCGGGCTCGAGGAGCAGCGGCTTCTCCACGAGCACCGCCTTGCCCCGCTCCAGAAAGTACTGGATCAGCTCGACCTTGACGTCATTCGGCACGGCCAGCACGGCGGCGTCGTAGCGGTCGGGGGCGCACTCCTGCGGCGTTCGGAAATCGGCGGCGGCGTTCAGCGGATCGACGGTGGCGATGCATCGCGGGCCCAGCACGGCCTTGCGCTTGGCGCCGATGTTGCCGTAGCCGACGAGGAGATAGCGGAACCGGAAATCGGTCATGCGAAGTTGGCGCGCCGCTCCAGCGCATCGATCTTTCCCGCGACCTCCTGCGGAGACACGGGCAGGTTCCCATTCTGCTCGCAGGCGACGGCGGCCGCGATCGAACCCAGGATGGAGGCGACGACGAGGTTGCCGGTGGCCACGAGGGCCAGCGACGCGTAGGCCAACAGCGCGTCGCCGGCGCCGATCGGATCGACCACATGATCCACGAAGCTGTCGAGCGTGAAGAAATCGCGGGGCTCGGGGCCCGGGCGCCGGTACGTGAGGGTGCCGCGCTCGCCGAGCTTCAGGATGAGGTTGCGACAGCGGGCCTGGCGGAACAGGGTGAGGGCGAGCGGTCGAACGATCGTGTCCTGGTCGCCGAGCGCGAAGCGCGCCTCGCGCTCGTTCGGCGTCAGCAGGTCGAAGTCGGTGAAGTCGAGGATGTTGCCCCACCGGTTCGAGACCTGGCTGTCGGCGACCCGCAGGGCTCCGCTCGGGATGTCGCCGACGAGGCGGCCGATCGTATCGCGGTTGAAGATGCCGTGGCGGAAATCGCTCATGATGACGACGTCCGCGGGGACGGTGCGCAGGCCCTCGCGCAGCGTCCGCACGATCCGCTCGGAGATCGGGCGGTTGTCGACGCGATCGACCTGCAGCAGCTTCTGACCCGCCGTCGTGAACCGCTCCTTGTAGGTCGTGGGCCGGGTGCGATCGATGACGGGATGGCAATACACGCCGCTCGTGGTGAGCTCGCTGAGCGCGAAGTCCTTCAGCTCGTCGTCCCCCAACACCGTCGAGAACGCGACCCGCGCGCCGGCGCTTCGCAGGTGCCGCGCCACGATGCCGGCGCCGCCGGTGAAGCGCTCGGTCTGCTCGAGCTTCACGCTGAACGCCGGGTACTTGGCGGCGGCGCCGAGCAACGTGCAATCGCTGTAGCCGTCGACGATCGTATCGCCTACCACGTGGACGCGGACGGTCTCCAGCGTCTTCAGCGCCTTGTGGAGGTCGGCGAACCCGACGCTCTCGGATTCCATGACGCTGACGAGCTTCTCCACCGCGATCTTCGGCGCTTCGATCTCGATGAGCTTCGACGACGAGTAGACGACGTCGCCGGGCGTGAACACGATCTCGCCGCCGTAGGCTTCGAGGGCAGCCATCTCTTCCCGGGTCTTCGGCGGGACGCCCCCGGCGAAGTACTCGTAGCCCTTCGCGAAGTAGTCCGGCTGCAGTGCCCGGATGTGCTCGATCGGCGTCGGGTTGGGATCGACGATCACGTAGTCGACCATCTCGAGCGCCGCGAGGTTTTCCGCCCGCAGCTCCTGGGGAACGTAGGGTCGGTGATCCGCCTTCAAGATATGGACGTCCGCGGTGACGCTCGCCACCAGGATGTCGGCTTTTTGCTTGGCGTACATGAGATGGCGGAGATGGCCCGGATGCACGATGTCGAACACGCCGTGACACATGATGACCGACTTCGGGCGGGGACGGCGGCCAACGGCTTCCACCAGCTCGGCGAGGGTCTTGATCTTGTGACGAAACACCAGTCGTCTCCTACGCTCGTTTTGACAGGTGACTGAACCAGGTCCCCGTGGCGGCGGCGATGGACTCCGGCGTCCACACCGGCGCCGACGCCCAGGCTCCGAGGTCCCGCAGCATGTTGGCGACGCCCTCCTCGAAGGGCACGAGCGGCTTCCAGGCGAGGCAGCGCGCGATCTTGCCGATGTCGGCCCACGTGCACTCGGGCTCGCCGGGACGCTTCGGCACGTGAACGACGGGCCCACCGATCAGCTCGACGAGACGGTTGACCGACTGAGGATTCCCCGCGCCGAGGTTGAAGACCTCGCCCGTGTCCTCGGAGCGCGCGGCCATGAGAAACGCCCGGGCGACGTCGGTGACATACACGAAGTCGCGACGCTGGGTACCGTCGCCGACGACCGTCATCGGCCGACCGTTCGCCTTCTGGGCCAGGAAGACGCCGAAGACCGCGCCGTACGCGCCTGTCGTCCGAACCCGAGGGCCGTAGACGTTGAACATGCGGATCGACACGACCGGGAGGCCATACACCTGCCCCCAGTGCAGCGCCGACAGCTCGCCGAGATACTTGCTCAGCGCGTACGGGTATTCCGGCCGGATCGGCGCCGTCTCCGCGGTCGGCACGTCCGCCAGACCGTAGCACGACGACGAGGCGGCGTACACGAACTTCCGAACACCTGCGCGGCGGCTGCCCTCGAGCATCGCGATGGTTCCGTCGACGTTGGCGCGAACGTACTCGGCGGGCCGCTCGATGGACGGAACGATGTCGCCGATGCCGCCGAAATGGAACACGAAGTCGACGCCGTCGAACACCGGCGCCCCCGCCGGCACGTCGCACATGTCGACCTGCTCGAAGGCCAGGCGCGGTTCCCGCCGGTGGTGCGCGAGATTCTCGAGGTGACCGGTGGCCAGGTTATCGACGACCCGGACCTCGAAACCCTCGGCGAGGAGCGAATCCACCATGTGGCTGCCGATGAACCCGGCTCCGCCCGTGACGAGCGCGCGCGGCATCGTCAGGCCAGACCCGACGCCTGAATCGTCTTCACGTTGTAATAGCGGAGGTCGCTCAGCGAGTTCGGGATCTTGCCCGCCCGGAAAGCGCGACACAGATCGATCACCGCGTCGTCGACCCCGCGCTTCGGCGTCCAGCCCAGCTCGCGCTTGATGCGCTCGGAGGAGACGTGATACGAGCGCAGGTCGTTGCTCGGCGAGGTCTTGACGGCGATCGGCCCCAGCTCCGGCATCTCGCGGCTCACGACGGTGCGGACCAGCGCGCCGAGCTCGGCCACCGTGTGGTTCTGGTAGGCGGCGTTGAAGGTCTTGCCGGCGATCAGGTCGGCCGGGAGATCGAGCAGGTCGACGTAGAGCTCGGCGATATCGTCGATGTGGATGTTCGGTCGCTTCTGCTGCCCGCCGAAGATCGTGATCGTGCGCTTGTTCACGGCCAGGTTCGTCAGGATGTTCACCGTGAGGTCCAGGCGCAGCCGCGGCGAGTAGCCGCACACCGTCGCCGGACGGATTGTGACCGTCGTGAAGTCGGCGGATTGATGCTTGAACAGGAGCGGCTCGCAGAGGCCCTTGTACTTGTTGTAGTCGGTCAGCGGAACGAGCGGGTGGTCTTCGGTGACGTCGGGCGCGTCGCTCACGCCGTACACGCTGGAGGTCGATGCATACACGAAGCGCCGCACCCCGGCGTCGCGCGCGGCGACGACCAGCGGCTCGAAGCACTCGTAGTTGATGGAGCGGCTCAGGGTCGGATTCAGCTCGAAACTCGGGTCGTTGGAGATGCAGGCCAGGTGGATGACGGCGTCGGCGCCGCGCATCGCCTGCGTCACCACGGCGCGGTCCCGGATGTCGCCTTTCAGGCACTCGAGCGCCCGGTTGCCGGTGGGCAGGACGTCGTTGCCGAAGAGGAACAGGTCCAGGACGCGGACGCGATGGCCACGCGCGAGCAGCTTCGGGACCAGCACCGCGCCCACGTACCCCGCACCGCCCGTGACGACGACCGTCCCCGCATTGCTCACGCCGCGCCCCCCTTTGGTCCGGCGCCCCGCACGCGAATCGCCCACCACACGACGGCGATCGTCCGGAGCGCTCTCACGATGTTCCGCCACGACACGGCCTTGGAGCGGCCGTGCGCACGGTCTTGATGGATCAGCGGCACCTCGACGTAGGAGTGGCCGGCGCAGAGCGCGTGCACGAGCATCTGCGTGAGGAAGTAGAACCCGCCGGCCGTCTTCGGCAGCGCGCGCGCCAGCCCGGTCGGATAGACGCAGGGGCCCTGGAAATAACGCATGCGAAGCCCGAAAAGTCGGTTCACCAGCGTCGTGGAGGTCACCGTCAGCAGCCGACGGTACACCTGGCGCGCCCGCGGGTTGCCGTGATAGGGCGCGACGATCTCGGCCGTCCCGACGGCGGCGAGGATGGTCTTGATCGACGTCGGATCGATCTCCCGATCGGCCGGCAAGAACCCGAAGTACTCGAACCGCGCGGCCTCGAGCGCCCGCGCGTACCCCGCGGCGATGCCCTGGTTGCTCGGCTGGTGGAGCACGCGGAGCCTGGGCCGCTGCTGCGCCAGGCGGTCGGCGAGCGGCCCGGTGCCGTCGGTGCTTCCGTCGTCGACGAGCAGGATCTCGTAGTCGTCGAGCGTGGCTTCCGCGGCGAGCGAGATGTCGGCGATGGCACCGTCGAGCTGCGCGGATTCGTTATACGCGGGAACGAAGATGCTGACGCGCCGCCGTCTCTCATTCGCTCCGCTCATAGCGCTCTCAGCCCTCTTTCAAGGCGAACACGCTGAACAGCCTTGTCTCGAAGAGGCGTTCGTGACGGCGCGTCAGCTCGTCGTACAGGCGGTCCAGGCACTCGCCTAGACACCGCGAGAAACTAATATAAAGGGTGTCGCGGAACAAGATGAAGTGCGTCGGCCGCACTCCCTGGCCGTCAAATCCACGGATGAAGGCGGCGTGGCAGCCTGTCGGATTTGGCCGGCCATCGGCGGTGAACGCCCGAGGGCCGCAGCCCCCGAACGCCGCTTCCCGCGTGAAGAACCCGGCGGTGATCGGATAGGCGTTGGTCATGACGATCCGGCCAGGGAGACGCTCCGAAAGCTCGGTGAGCGGAGCCCAGGGACTCGGCTGCCGCGCCATGGTGACGAAGCTCTGGACGTTCTGCGTCTGGATCCGCCCGACTCCGGCGGCGGTCACCACGAGGGCCACGACGAGGACGACGGCCGCCGCCCCGCGCCGCACATCGGTCGCGCCGCTCTGCCACGTGGTGACGACCTCACGGATGACGAGACCGACGACCGCCACGGCGCCGAGCGCGAGCAGGAACTCGTTGAGCCCCGCCAGCCCATAGTCCGCGCCGTAGGCGGGGAACATGACGAATCCGAGACTGATCGTTGCCAGAATCGCCGTCGTCAGCCGGACGAGCCACGTGATCGCCGTCCGATCGCTACTGCCGCGGCTCGGAACGAGAAGGCGCGACGCCACGAAGAGCAGCCCGAGACCGACCACGAACGAGCGTCCCGGGAAGCGAAGCGCCTGGTTGAGCGCTCGGGCGAGCCTCGATGCCGACAGTTCGTGAATGCCGTTGAGCACGATACCGTGGCTGCGATAGAAGCTCATGACCTCTTCGGCCGAGGGCACGCCGAATGCGCGATTCGACAGCGTGATCCGCAGCTCCTGCGCGAACACCGCCGGGCCGAGGAACACCATCACCTGCACCAGGTGGAGCACGATTCCCGCTGCGCCCGCCGCGACCAGCGCGACGAAGTGCCGTCGATCGATTCGAACGAGCCCCAGCATGGAGAAGAGCGCCCAGCTCAGCAGGATGCTCAGAAACACGGGTGTCACCGCATATATGGAACCGACGAACGCGACGGCGATGGCCAGCCCCAGCCAGACCCGCCGGCCGCCGGAATAGTATCGATCCAGCGCCACGACGGGAAAGAAGGTGAACAGCAGCGACAGCGCGTGCGCGGGGTGACTCATCGTGAACAACGCGGACGCGCCGGTAACGAATACGACGGCATAGCCGGCGCCAGCGACACCACCGCGCTGGAGCACCAGTCTGGCGAACGCGAAGAAGCACGCGACACCGCCGACGAATCCAAGCATCAACGCGAGGCGGACGACGACGAAGCGCTCGCCGGCGACGGCGGAGAAGGCCGCGATGAGAAGCTCGGGGCCGGGGGGCATGTGATTGTACACGTAGGGATGATGCGCGGGATTGGAGCTCGTCGAGAGATCCTGGAGGAATCCTGAGTTGAGAACGCCGTACGTCACGAAGTTACGAGCGATCTGATAGTAGTTCAGCTGCTCGTCGAGCGCGGCCACGGGCGTGGCGAGCGGAAAGCCCAGCGTCGCAAAAAACACGACGAGATAGAACACGACGGCGATGAGCGCCAACCAGCGGCCGTCCGACAATGCGCGGCCGGTAAACCATGCACCGCCGAGCGGCCGCGTTCGGCTCTCCGGCTCGGTACCGACGAGCCGGGCCGAGATGCGAGCCTCCAGACTCACTCCCCGGTGCCTTGGTCAGCCTTCGAGAGGGTGTCGATCACGAGCGCGAACGACGAATCCAAACCACTGCGGCTTACGCCCCGATGACCTGGACGGTGATCTCGCGCTTCCGCGGCCCGTCGAACTCCGCGAAGATGATCGACTGGAACCGTCCGAGCGTCAGCTCGCCGTTGTTGAGGCCGACGGCGATCGAGCGCCCG
>Ga0066710_100000006_pt1 | contig 70186 bp, 71 predicted proteins | sample GraSoiAngelo_159_FD_79666 | JGI IMG/M metagenome (GOLD analysis project Ga0066710, IMG submission 79666) | Grasslands soil microbial communities from the Angelo Coastal Reserve, California, USA - 14_1009_16_40cm | ecosystem: Environmental > Terrestrial > Soil > Grasslands | place: USA... | reverse complement strand
GGTGCCGCCCCTCGTCGGCGTGAGGCCTCATCTGATTTTGGCGACGAGGAGGTTGATCTGGCTCGCCTGGTGGGCCGCGCCGTAGCCGTTGTCGATGTTGACGACCGACACGCCGGGCGCGCACGAGTTCAGCATCGCGAGCAGCGCCGCGATGCCTCCGAACGACGCGCCATATCCGACACTGGTCGGCACCGCGATCACGGGTCGATCGACGAGCCCGCCGATGACGCTGGGCAGCGCGCCTTCCATGCCGGCGACGGCCACGATGACGTTGGCCTCGACGAGCAGGTCGTAGTGATGCAGCAGCCGGTGGAGCCCGGCCACGCCGCAATCGTAGACGCGCTCGACGCGATTCCCCAGTGCCTCGGCGACAAGCGACGCTTCCTCCGCGACCGGAAGGTCGGCGGTGCCCGCGGCGGCGACGGCGATGAGCCCGAGGCCCGCAGCCTGCACCGGCCTGACGATCACGAGCCGCGCCTCCGGATGATAGACGTGCGGCAGCCCGGCCTCGGCGATCGCGGTCGCCACCGTCTGGTCAGCGCGCGTCGCGAGGACGTTCGTGTGGTGGGCGGCGAGGCGGTCGAGGATCGCGACCACTTGAGCCGGCGTCTTGCCCGGGCAGAAGACCGCTTCGGGCGCGCCGCCGCGGAGCGCGCGGTGGTGGTCCACCTTGGCGAACCCGAGGTCCTCGTACGGCAGCCCGCGGAGCTTCCGCACCGCGGCGTCGACGTCGATGCGCCCGGCTCGAAGGTCTTCGAGGAGCGCTCTGAGGGCTTCCCTATCCACCGGTCGCTCTCGGCGGCTTGAGCAGGAGGTTCGCGCTTCCCGACTGGAAGCCGGCCAGGTCGACGGCGACGTAGACGTAGCCGAGCTCGCGCAGCCGCTTCACGATGGCGTCCCGCCGGCCTTCGTCCCAGAGCCGCGCCATCTCGTCGTGAGCGACCTCGATCCGGGCCAGGCGGTCGTGGTGGCGCACACGGAAATGCCGGAAGCCGAGCGAGCGCACGAACGCCTCGGCGGCGTCGACCTGGCGAAGCTTTTCCGGAGTGATCCGGTCGCCGTACTGAAAGCGTGAGGACAGGCACGCGAACGAGGGCTTGTCCCACGTGGGGAGCCCGAGCTCGCGTGAGAGCGTCCGGATCTCCTCCTTCCAGAGCTCGGCCTCGATCAGCGGCGCCCGCACGCCCCGCTCCTGCGCGGCCTTCATGCCCGGGCGGTGGTCGCCGCGGTCGTCCATATTGGCGCCGTACACGAGGGCGCGGCAACCCTCGCGCTCGGCGATCGGCGCCAGCTTGGTGAACAGCTCTTCCTTGCAGAAGAAGCAACGGTTCACGGGGTTCTTCGTGTAGTCGGGGTTCTGGAGCTCTTCGGTGCGCACGACCAGGTGCCGCATCCCCAGCAGGACGCCGAGCCGTCGGGCCTCGTCGAGCTCGCTGACCGGATAGGTCTCGGAATCCGCGGTGACGAGCGTCGCGCGCCCGCCGAGCGCGTCTTTCGCCGCCCGCGCCAGGAGCGTCGAGTCGACGCCACCCGAGAACGCGACCACGACGCTCTCCATCTCTCGCAACAGCTCTACCAGCCGATCGTACTTGGCGCGTGTCATGCGATGGCTCGCTACGGCTCGACTCGGATCAGGTCGTGGAAGGCCGTGTACCGCTCCCCGATCTCGGCGGGCGTGAGCAACGTCAGCCGCTTGAGCGAGAAGTCCTCGACCGTGAACGACGCCATCACCGAGCCGTAGACGATCGCCCGCCGCATCGCGGCGGCGTCGATCCGGTCCTGGGCGGCGAGGTAGCCCATGAATCCTCCCGCGAACGTGTCGCCGGCGCCCGTCGGGTCGAAGACCGACTCCAGCGGGTACGCCGGAACGAAGAACAGCGTGCCTTCGGTCATCAGGAGCGCGCCGTACTCGCCGCGCTTGACGACGACGGTGCGCGGCCCCATCGCGGAGATCGCGCGCGCGGCCCGGATCAGGTTCGGCTCGCTCGCCAGCTGCCGCGCTTCGCCGTCGTTGATCGTCACGATGTCCACTTCGGCGAGAACGCGCCGCAGCGCGTCGCGCTTGCCCTGGATCCAGAAGTTCATCGTGTCGAGCGCCACGAGCCGGGGACGCTCCTTCATCTGCCGGAGCACCTCGAGCTGGAGCTCGGGATCGATGTTCGCCAGGAACAGGTACGGTATCCGCCCCAACCCGTCGCCGAGCACCGGTCTGAACTCGGCGAACACGTTCAGCTGGGTCTCGAGCGTCTTCGCCTCGTTCAGATCGTACCCGTATTCGCCCGTCCACCGGAATGTGCGCCCCTTCCCGGTCTGGAGCCCGCCGATGTCGACGCCACGGTCCTCGAGAAGCCTCAGGTGCGGCTCGGGGAAGTCCTCACCGACGGTCGCGACCAGATGCACGTGGGTGAAGAAGCTCGCCGAGTAGGAGAAGTACGTCGCCGAGCCGCCGAGCGCCTCGCGGACCTTGCCGAAGGGCGTCTCGACGCTGTCCAGCGCGACGGAGCCGACGACCAGCAGATCAGCCACGGCGGGGAAAGTACGGGTCGAGCAAGAGCGCCAGCTTTTTTCTGGTCGCCGGTGGGAAGGCCTTCGGGCTGGTGATCACGGCGTTCTTGAGGAGGCGCGGGCACTCGCAGGTGCGCGGCGGGGCGATCGCCGGGATCACCCGCCGCAGGACGTCCTTCGCCGTCGCGACGTTCTTCAGGAGGTTCTGGATGACAGCCTCGACCGACACGGTCTCGTGGGTCTCGTGCCAGACGTCGTAGTCCGTGGCGAGGGCGAGCGTCGCATAGCAGAGCTCCGCCTCCCGCGCGAGCTTCGCCTCGGGCATGTTGGTCATGCCGATGACGTCCACGTCCCAGCCGCGATAGATGCGCGACTCGGCCTTGGTCGAGAACTGCGGCCCCTCGATACAGATGTAGGTCCCGCCGCGGTGGACGGTCGCGGTCGTCTGGTTGGCCGCCTTCTCGAGCGCCGCCGCGAGGTCGGGGCACACCGGCTCGGCCATGCCCACGTGCGCGACGATGCCATCGCCGAAGAAGGACGACACGCGCCGCTTGGTCGTGTCGAAAAACTGATCCGGGATGACCAGGTCGAGCGGCCGGATGGCTTCCTTCATACTGCCCACCGCCGAGATCGAGATTACCCACTGAGCGCCGAGGAATCGGAGCCCCCAGATGTTGGCCCGGAAGTTCAGCTCGCTCGGCACCACCCGATGGCCGCGGCCGTGCCGCGGCAGGAAGATCACGCGCCGGCCGGCGAACCGGCCCACACAGTAGGCGTCGGACGGGGCGCCGAACGGTGTCGCGACCTTGCGCCACTTGACGTCGGTCAGCCCCTCGAGCTCGTAGAGACCGCTGCCGCCGATGATGCCGATCGCGGGATCGTTCGCGGGCATCGTCGACTAGCTCGCCTGGGCCTCGAGCTCGCCCACCGCGCGGTCGCCGTGCGCGCCCATCACGCGGACGCGGGCGAGCTTTCGCATGAGCGCCCGGGGACCCGGAAAGCTCACCTCGACGTAGTTGCCGGTGAGCCCGACGAGCGCACCCGTCGTTCGATCGGGGGTCTCCAGCACGAGCACGTCCTCGACACGGCCGGCGAGCCCCTGGCGGAACTCGTGGCTCTTGAGCCGGCCCACCTCGCGGAGCGCGCGGCTCCGTCGCATGATGGTGCCCGGGTCGAGCTGACCCTCGAGGCGGGCGGCCTCGGTTCCCTGTCGCCTCGAGTACGGGAAGACGTGCAGATAGGAAAAAGGCAGCGCCCGCACGCACGCGACTGTCTCGGCAAAGTCTTCGTCCGTTTCGCCGGGGAAGCCCGCGATGACGTCCGCGCCGAGCCCGAGCCGCGGGCGCGCGGCGACCAGGCGCTCGACCAGGGCGCGGTACATCCGCGTATTGTACGGCCGCCGCATCGCCCTCAGTACACGGTCGCTGCCGCTCTGCAGCGGGATGTGGAAGTGGGGCGCGACCACGGGCGACGCCGTCACGGCCTCCACGAGCTCCACCGTGAAGTACGCGGGGAGGAGCGAGGAGAGCCGGAGCCAGCGGAGCCCGCGAATCTCGACGAGCGATCTCAGCAGGGCGGCCAGGGTCGTGCGGGGGACGAGGTCGGCACCGTAGTGCCCCAGATCCACGCCGGTCAGCACCACCTCCGGGTGCCCGGCCGCCACGAGGAGACGGGCCTGGTCGAGGACCACCCGCGGCTCGAGACTGCGGCTCCCGCCCCGGGCGAGCGGCACGACGCAGAACGCGCACCGGTGCTGGCAGCCGTCCTGGACTTTCAGGAACGCGCGTGACCGTCCGAGGACACGCGCGGGCGGCGCGACCTCGATCGTCCGGGCTCGTCCGATGTCGGAAACGTGCACCGTATCGGTGACGACCCGCTCCAGCAGCTCGGGCAGACGATGCTTGTCCGCGTTGCCGACGACCAGGTCGACTTCCTCCATGCCGGCGACATCGCCCGGGCTCGTCTGCGCCCAGCAGCCGGTCACCACCAGCTTCCCCCGGGGGCTCACGCGCGCCGCGCGGCGGATCATCTGGCGGTCGGAGAACTCGGCGCGCGCCGTGACGGTGCACGTGTTGACGACGACCACGTCCGCTGGCTCGTCGAAGGCCACGGTCTTGAAACCACGGGCCTCGAGCAGGGTCTGAAGCTGCTGCGTGTCGACCTGGTTGAGGCGGCAGCCCAGCGTCGCGAACGAGACGGTCCGCGCGTCGCTCACGTGAGGCTCGGTGCCATCGACGTCTCCTGGAGCTGACCGCACGCCGCGCCGATGTCCTCACCCTTGCTCCACCGGACCGTCGTCGTGATCCCGGCGTCCAGCAGGACCGACTGGAACGCGAGGATCCGGGCCAGCGGCGGGCGGCGGAAGCGCGCCCCCTCCCAGTCGTTGAACGGGATCAGGTTGACCTTCGCCTTGATGCCGCGCAGGAGTCGGGCGAGACGGTGCGCGTCGTCGAGCGTGTCGTTGACGTCTTCCAGCATGACGTACTCGAAGAACACGCGCTGGCGCGGGGCCAGCGGGTAGCGCTTGACGGCGGCGAGCAGCGCCGCGAGGTCGAAGGACCGGTTCACCGGCATGAGCCGCGACCGCACCTCGTCGGTGGTCGCGTGCAGCGACACCGCCAGGTTGACCTTCAGCTCCTCGCGGCCGAGCTTGTCAATGCCGGGGACGAGGCCGACCGTGGACACGGTGATTCGGCGCGGCGAGTAGCCGAGACCGAGTTTCGCATCCGTGAGAATCCGCAGGGCCTTGACGAGGGCCGCATAGTTCGCGAGCGGCTCGCCCATGCCCATGAAGACCAGGTGCGTGGCGCGCTGACCTTGCTCGAGCAAGCGGTTGGCCGCGAGGATCTGGCCCACGATCTCGCCGGCGGTCAGGTTCCGCTCGAGCCCCATGACCCCGGTCAGGCAAAAGCCGCAGGCGAAGCCGCAGCCCACCTGGGTCGATACGCAGAGCGTCATCCGCTCGTCGTCGGGCATCAGCACCGAGCTGATCCGGCTTCCTCCGGCCAGGACGAACACCAGCTTCCGGCTCCCGTCCTGCGACGGCATCAGCCGCTCCGGCTCGGGGACCTCGACGACGGCGCGCTCCGCGAGGTGCTTGCGGAACTCCTTCGGCAAGTCGGTCATGGCCTCGAGGTCGAAGACCGACTTGCGATAGATCCACGTCGCGAGCTGACGACCGCGATAACGCAAAGCGCCGAGCTCGACGGCGAGGTCCTCGAGCTCCGAAGGCAAGAGGCCCACGAGATTCACGCGCGACATCCTGGGAAGGATATCACGGCCATCGCGGCGCCGGTTTTGCCTCGGCGCCGGGCAAGTGTTTTCCACCGTTCGTGTGGCGGACTCGTGGATAACCGTGTGCGTGATAGGAAGCCGCGGACGGTTTTTCAGGCGGTTAGAGCGTCTCGCTCATTCGATGAGCACCTCCGACCCGGCGAGGAGCGCGTCGATCTGTCGCGGCAGGCCGAAGAGACGCAGCCGGTCGCCCGCGCGCAGCACCGTCTCCGCCGTCGGATCGGGCACCATCTCGCCGGTCGCGCGCGCGATGCCGACCACGGTGACGCCGAAGCGCTCCCGCATCCGCGTTTCCCGAAGCGACCGGCCCACGAGGTTGCCGCCCATCAGGCTGATCTCGCGAAGCTGCGGCAGCCCCGTCCCGGCCTCGTGCCGTCGGCCTCGACGCTCTCCATCGCGCCTCGATAGCGGTTGAGATAGGCCAGCACTCGCTCTCGCGGCAGCGACAGCCGCTCGAGCGCGTGACGGATCAAGGTCGACGCCGCTTCCTGCTCCGGCTGGATCACCTCGGCGGCGCCCGCCTCCATGAGCCGGGCACGCCAGGCGAGGTCGTGCACTCGCGCCAGGATCTGGACGGTCGGATTGAACGCGCGGATGCGCCGCACGGCTTGACGCGCGCGGTCGTTCTCGGGGATCGCCAGGATGACCAGTGCGGCCCGGTCGGCCTGGGCGGCGGCGAGTATCACGTGCTGCGCGGCGTCGCCGAACACGGCGGGCACGCTGCGCGCGCGCAGGCTCTTGACGATGTCGGGATCGGTCTCGATCGCGACGTAGGGAACCCCGAACGTCTCGAGCGCCTCGCCGATGGCGCTTCCGACACGGCCGAACCCGCAGAGGACGACGTGCCTCTCCAGCCCGCGCGCCGATGGGAGGCCAAGCATCGGTCCCGGTCTTTGTTCCAGACGGGCCGGCCCGATCCAGCGCGGGACGAACCGGACCAGGGCGGCGTTGATGAGGATCGTCACCAGCGACGCGGCGAGCGTCGCGCTGTACACGTCGTCCCCGACATGACCGGCCTGACGCGCCATCTGAACCAGGATGAACGAGAACTCGCCGATCTGGCCGAGGCCCACGCCGATCAGGAGCGCCGTCGAGAGCGGCTGCCGAAAGATCAGGCTGACGGTCGTTCAGATCGCCCACTGGCCGAGCACGATGAGCCCGACCAGCACGCCGAGCAGCGGCAGGTGTTCGACGACGACGCGCAGGTCGATGAGGACGCCGATCGTCACGAAGAAGAGCGCGACGAAGGCGTCGCGCAGCGACAGGAGCCGGGCGAGCATCTCGTGGGCATAGTCCGATTCGTTGATGAGGAGCCCTGCCAGGAACGCGCCCAGCGCCAGCGACAGGCCGGCCGCCTGGGTGACCGCGGCCGCGCCGAGACCGACGGCGAGCGCCACCAGCAGGAAGAGCTCGTCGTTCCGGGTCCTCGCGATCCGGGCCAGGATCGGCGGCAGGATCCGGCTGGCGAGATAGAAGAACGGCACGAGGATCGCCGCCGCCGTCAGGAGCGCCTTCGCCACGGCCAGGACACGCTCGCCCTGCATCGCGCCGAACGCGGGAATCAGCACGATCAGGACCACCACCGCCAGGTCCTCGACGAGGGTGATCCCGATCATCACGCGGCCGTGACGTGTGTGGAGCTCGCCGCGGTCGAGCAGCAGCCGGGCCAGGACCATCGTGCTCGCGGGAGACACGACCATGCCGACCATGGCCCCCTGGAGCGGGCTCCAGCCGAGCAGGGCGCCGACGCCGAGCCCGAGGAGGATGGAGAGGACCATGCCGATCGGCCCGCCGAGGACCGCGATCCACCCCACGCCCATGAGGTCCTTGAGCGAGAATTCGATCCCCAGCGAGAACATCAGAAGGACGACCCCGATCTCTGCGAACAGCTCGAAGGTGTGGATGTCCGAGACCGCGGGCCCTGGTGTCAAGGGGCTGATGATGAGGCCGCCCAGGACGTAGCCCAGGATCAGCGGCTGCCGGGCGAGCCACGCGAGCGATCCGCCCAGCAACGCCGCGACGAAGACGTACGCGAGGTCCCTGAAGAGGATCGGATCGGCGCTCATCTACGTACGGACGATGACGTAGAGGTCGAGTAAGTTGGTCCTGGTGGGGCCCGAGACGAGCAGATCGCCGCTCGCCCGGAGAAATCGATGCGAATCGTTGTCCGCGAGCGCCCGTCGGGCATCGACGCCTGCGGCGGCGCCTCGCTCGAGGCTCCCGCCATCGACGATCGCGCCCGCCGCATCGGTCGGACCGTCGGTGCCGTCCGTGCCGCCGGCGAGGATCGTCATCCGGTCCGTCGGCCGGAGCTCGAGCGCCGCGGCGAGGGCGAACTCCTGGCACCGCCCGCCCTTCCCGGGACCCTTCACGGTCACGGTGGTCTCGCCGCCAGCGATCAGGCACGCCGGCGGCTCGAGACGGCGCGCGCGCCCTACGAGCTCGCGGGCGACGTCCCGCGCCTCGCCCTGCAGCTCACGCGTCGCGACCTGAGCCCGGTAGCCCAGACGCTCGGCCGCCTCGACAGCCGCGCTGGTAATCAGGCCGTTGTTCCCGATCACGACGTTCGTCACTCGACCGAACAGCGGATCCCCGGGCTTCGGCGTTTCCTCGATCTGGCCCGCGCGTCCCGCTCCGAGACGACAAGCGACCGACGGCGGGACTCGATCGGCGAGCCCTCTCCGCACCAGGACCTCGCAGGCGTCGGCGAAGGTCGTTGGATCCGGCGCCGTCGGCCCGGAGGCGATCACGTCGAGGGGATCGCCGATGACGTCCGACAGGGCAAGCGTGAGGACGGTCGCCCGCGCAGCGGCGCGGGCAAGCTGTCCTCCCTTGAAGAGCGAGAGGTGCTTGCGGACGGCGTTCAGCTCGCCGATGGTGGCGCCGGAGGCCAGGAGGAGCCGCGTGACCTCTTGCTTCTCCGCGAGCGTGATCGGGGACGCCGGCGCGGGCGTCAGGGCCGAGCCGCCCCCGGAGACGAGGAACAACGCGAGATCGTCCTCGCGGGCGCGGCGGGCGAGCTCGAGCAGCCTCGCCGAGGCGTCGAGCCCCCGCTCGTCGGGCACCGGATGGCCCGCCTCCGCGATCGCGGTGCGCTGCAGGCGCACGCCGTAGCCATCCTTGACGACGACGAAGCCGCCGGCGATGCGGTCGCCGATGCTCTTCTCGGCGGCGGCGGCCATGGCGCCGCTCGCCTTGCCACAGCCCAGGACGAGGACGCGTGCGTGGCGGGGATCGATCCTGAGATGACGGCGCACGAGCGGCACCACATCGCCCGCGGCGAGAGCCGATTGCCAGATGGCGCCCGCTGCCTCGCGCGCCGTCACGAGCCGAGCTTGAGGAGGCGCTCTCCCGCGTCCCGAAGCATGTCGTCGGTCTTCGGGAAGCAGAACCGGATCTTCGTGCGGCCGAGCTCGGGGTGGGCGTAGAAGGACGAGCCCGGCACCGTCGCCACGCCGACGTTCCTGATGAGCCACATGGCGAAGGCCGTATCGTCGGCAACGTCGTACCGCTTCAGGAAGTGGGCGACGTCCGTGAGGATGTAGTAAGCGCCCCTCGGCTTCCACGCCACGAAGCCGGCCTTCTCGATGTAGCCCCAGAGGAGATCGCGCCGCGCCTGGTACGACTCCCGGAGCCGAACGTAGTACGAATCGGGCAACCCGAGGGCCGTGACGGCGGCTTCCTGCAGCGGGTGGGGCGCCCCGACGGTGACGAAATCGTGCGCGCGCCGGATCCCGACCGCCAGATCGGGGGGCGCGATCGCGTACCCGACCCGCCAGCCCGTCACCGAGTAGGACTTCGAGATGCCCGAGATCGTGATGGTGCGCTCGGCCATGCCCGGCAGCGTGGCGATCGGCGTGTGGGCGAGGCCGTCGTAGACGATATGCTCGTAGATCTCGTCGGTGATCGCCAGCAGGTCGTGGGCCTGGCACAGATCGGCGATGGTCTGGAGCTCGGCGCGCGAGAAGACCTTGCCCGTCGGGTTGTTGGGGCTGTTGAAGATGATCGCGCGCGTTCGAGGCGTCACCGCTCGCTGCAGCCGATCTGGATCGAACGAGAAGTCGGGGGGCTCCAGGGGCACGAAGACCGGCTGGGCGCCCGAAATAATGCACCCGGGCCCATAATTTTCATAGAACGGCTCGAAGATGATGACTTCGTCACCCGGATTCAACACCGCGAGCAGTGTCGACAACATGGTCTCCGTCGAGCCGCAGCAGATCGTCACGTGGCGGTCCGGTTCGATCTCCATCGCGTAGAACTTGCGGTACTTCTCGGCGATCGCGTGCCGCAGGCGCGGCGCGCCCCACGTGATCGCGTACTGGTGGAAGTCGCCGTCGATCGCCCGATGGGCCGCGGCGATCAGCTCCGGCGGCGGCGGGAAGTTGGGCATGCCCTGGGCCAGGTTCACGCCGCCGAGCTGGTCGACGACGCGGGTCATCTCACGGATGACGGATTCGGTGAACCCCTGAACCCGTTTGGATATCGTCACTACGGAACGATCACGTCACGTTCGATCGGGTCGACCTGGATTCCCCGCTCCTTGAGCCACTTGACCCCGCGCTCGAGCGCGCCTTCGTCCCCCTCGAGCTCGAGCGCCATCCACCCGTGGTCGGCCTTCACGTCGGCGCGGCGGATGTTGATCACGATGTCGAAGTCCTTCACGAGCCGGTACACGATCGGCTCCTGAATGAGCGCGGTCGGAAAGGTGAGGCGGACACGCATGCGGGCCATCGCGAGCACCGGGCCGAGCTAGCCTCCGGCGATGGCGGGCACGATCGACACCTCGTCGCCGTCCTTCAGCGTCGTCTTCTTGGCCTGGAGGAACCGGATGTCCTCCTGGTTGACGTAGATATTGATGAAGCGCCGCAGCTCCCCCGCCTCGTCGAGCAGACGGTCCTTCAGCCCCGGGAACTGTCGCTCGAGGTCGTCGACGAGGCTGTCGACCGTTTCGCCCTTGGCCTGGATCTCGGCATTGCCCTTCGTGAGCGCGCGCAGCGGCGTGGGAATCCGTACGAGGACCGGCATTTCGCGTTTTCCTCCTACGACGTTTGGGACTTGAGATCGGCCAGCGCGCGGTCGAAGGCCGTCAGCGAGGGCTTGATCTTCACGTGGGCTTCCAGCCGATCCTGGAGGGCGTCGGGCGTCTTCAGACCGTTGCCCGTGATGGACAGCACGATCGACTCGTCACGCGGGATGACGCCGCGCTCGATGAGCTTCTTGGCCGCGGCGACCGTCACCCCGCCGGCGGTCTCGGTGAAGATGCCCTCGGTCCGCGCCAGGAGCAGCATCCCCTCGATGATCTCCTCGTCGGTCGCGTGCTCGCCGGAGCCCTCTGACTCCTTGGTCGTCTTGTAGGCATAGTAGCCATCGGCCGGGTTGCCGATCGCCAGCGACTTCGCGATCGTGTTGGGGCGGACCGGCACGAGCACGTCCGTGTCGTTCTTGATCATCGTGACGATGGGGCCGCAGCCGAGCGCCTGGGCCGCGTGCATCTTCGTCCCACGCCGTTCGTCGATGAGACCGAGGAGCTTCAGCTCCTTGATCGCCTTCCAGATCTTCGTGATCAGCGAGCCGCCGGCGCAGGGCACGACGATGTGCGCGGGCGTCCTCCAGCCCAGCTGTTCCACGATCTCGAAGCCGTGGCTCTTCGAGCCCTCCGAGTAGTACGGGCGGAAGTTCACGTTCACGAAGGCCCAGCGATACTTGTCCGCGATTTCCGAGCACAGCCGGTTGACCTCGTCGTACGTCCCGTGGACGGCGATCAGCGTCGGGCTATACACGAGCGTCGCGATCACCTTGCCCTGCTCGAGGTCGGCCGGGATGAAGATGTACGACTTGAGTCGACCCTCGGCAGCGTGGGCGGCGACGGAGTTCGCGAGGTTCCCGGTCGAGGCGCAGGCCACGGTGTCGAAGCCGAACTCCCGGGCCTTCGTCACCGCGACCGCCACCACGCGGTCCTTGAAGGACCACGAGGGATGACAGACGGAGTCGTTCTTGACCCAGACCTCGCGGCAGCCCAGCTCGTCGGCGAGGTTGTGCGCGCGGATCAGCGGCGTGAAGCCCACGTGATGGCCGACGGCGACGTCGCCGTCGATCGGCAGCAGGTCTTTGTACCGCCACATGCTCGGCGGCCCGGCCGCGATCGACTCGCGGGTGACCACGCCTCTCAGCGCGTCATACCGATAGTCGACCTCGAGGGGACCGAAACAGAACTCGCACACGTGGACGGGAGCCGCCGGGTAGTGGCGGCCACACTCACGACATCGCAGGCCGTTCAGCTTCTCCATTTCAAGTCTCCAATCGGTAGGGGAATTGAGCCCCGAGTTTTGCAGCACCGACAGCAAGACATTTGCACCAATTAACACTCAACTTCGCGTCCTGTCAATTGAAGTATGATCCCCTGCGGTGGCTCGCGACCGGCTTTTTCCCCTCGCGTTGCTCGTCTCGTATGGGCTCCTCTTCGGCGCGGCGGCGCTCGGCGTCTCGCCCTCCGGCTACGACGATCACCCCGGCCAGCTCTACCGCCTCTGGCACGTCGTCACGCACGGCCCGGCGCCGTGGGCGTGGAACCCGGACTGGTGGGCGGGCTATCCCGAGCTGCAGTTCTACCCGCCGGGCTTCGCGTACGCGGGAGCGCTCCTCTACCGCGCGTCCTTCGCCGTGCTGTCGATCTCGGCTGCCTATCAGGCGCTCGTCTGGATGGCGTACCTCGCGCCGGGGCTGACGGCCTTCCTGGCGCTCGCGCGCGTGTCGGGCAGCGGCTGGCTGGCGCTGCCGGCCGCGTTCGTCGCGCTGACGCTGTCCGCCGGGACGACGAGCGGCGTCGAGGGCGGCGTGCACATCGGGATGATCGGCGCGCGGCTCGCGTGGGCACTCGTCCCCCTGCTGCTCCTGGTCCTCCTCCCCTGGATCGCGGAGGCGCGACGCCTTCCGGCCACCGCGGTGGTGATCGTCGCGGGGATCGTCCTCACTCATCCGGCGGCGCTCCCGGCCGCCATCGTGCTGCTGGCGCTCGGGGCGATCGTGCGGCCCCCGCGCGTGGCGCGCCTCGGGCAGGCACTGGCGGCGCTCGTCCTCGCGGCCGCGCTGACGGCCTTCTGGACGGTGCCGCTCGTCCTCCGTCTCGAGCACACCCGCGCGCTCGCGTGGGGCGAGCCGCCGAGCGTCGGCGGCTTCGGAGCGTTCCTGGCGCTCGTCGCCCTCCTCGGACTGGTCCGGGCTCGCGGCGCCGGACCGGCGGCGCTGGTCGTCGCGCTGTTTCCGTGGGCGATGGGCCTCGTCACGCTCGCCGACCGATTCGCGCTCGAGCCGCTCGGCGCGCGCTGGCTGCCGGCGAACCGCGTCGTGGACGGCGCGTGGATCGCGGTGATCCTCGCGGCCGGTCTCGGCTGGTCCGGCCTGCGTCCGCGCTTGCGACATGGGGACCTGGTAGTCGGCCTGGCGGGCGTGCTGCTCGTGGTGATCGTCTCCCTGCGCGGAGAGACGCTCACGCTCTGGCCCCGTGCAGCCGACTGGCCGTCGCTCGGCTCCGTCGAGCGTGGCCTCAAGCTCGGCGATCTCTGGACGGCGCTGCGCCAGGCGCCCCCGGGGCGGGTCCTGTTCGTGAGATCGGCCGTGCCGCTCGTGTACGGAGCGTCCGGGGACACGCAGTGGTATCGGCCCCACACCCATGTGACGGCGCTGGCCCCGGTCTTCTCGGAGCGCGCGATCGTGCACGGGACGTTCACGCATCCCTCGCCGATCGCCGCGCTCGTCTATCGTGGCGACGCCGGACCCGGACCGATCACTCGTCTGGCCGAGCAGCTCGACGGCCGCTCGCTCTTCGGCCGCGCGCTGGACGCCCTAGACCCGGACACGTTCAACGGCTACGCGGAGCGGCTCGGGATCAGCGTCGTCGTCGCGCTCGACGAGGATGCATCCCGGCTGCGTGCCCTCGACGACAACCGCGCGTTCGCAAGGCGCGCGTCGGCGCCGCCGTTCTTGATCTACGTCCGCCGAGAGGCGATCGCGCTTCCGCGCGCGGTCGCTCGCGACCGCTGGACGATCACGCTGACCGCCGATGCCGATCGCGACGGCTGGGTCTCCACGCGGATCGCGTACTATCCACTCTGGCGCGCACGTGTCGACGGCGCGCCGGTCGAGACGCGGCGAGGACGGATCGGCGATCTCGAGGTACGACTGGACGGGAGGGCAAACACCCGCACCGTCGAGCTCAGCTACGGCCCGGGAGCTCCGGAGCTCGGGGGAATCGCCGTGAGCCTGATCGGAGGCGTCGCATGGCTCGTGGTCGGCTGGCGCCGTCGTGCGTCTCGGGCCTGAAGAGATGGACGGTCAGTCCGGACTGATGCTCTTCGGCGCCGGGATCACGGGTGGAGTCGTCACGGCGATCGTGGGCGGCGCGTCTCTGATCACATTTCCGGCGCTGCTCGCGGCCGGGCTGCCGCCGATCGTCGCGAACGCCTCGAATACGGTCGCGTTGACGCCCGGGAATCTCGTGGCCGGGCTCGCCGATCGGGAGCGTCTGCCACGGTGGGATCGGTCCCTCCTCGGCTTGATGGTGGTTTGCGTCGCCGGCAGCGTGGCCGGCGCGACGCTCTTGCTGGTGACGCCGGAGAAGGCGTTCGCGGCCCTCGTGCCGCTGCTCATCGGGTTCGCGACGATCCTGTTCGCCGTGTCCGGCCGGATCAGGTCGTGGATCCAGTCACGGGCGGCGGCAACCGGCCCCGGCCTCTGGTCCTCCGAGCGCCTCAGGGCCTTGCTGTGCGCGCCCGTGGCGGTCTACGGCGGCTATTTCGGCGCCGGCATGAGCGTGATGCTCTTGGCGATCTTGTCGGTCAGTCACGGTGACGAGTTCCGCGCGGCCAACGTGCTCAAGAATCTGCTCTCCGGCCTGACGAGCTTCGTCGCCGTCGTCGTGTTCGTGCTCCAGGGCGTGGTCGCCTGGCCCCCGACGATCGTCATGATGGCCGGTGCCATCGTCGGGGGCTTCCTCGGCGGACGTCTCGCTCGTGTCCTTCCACCGGACATCGTGCGATGGATCGTGATCGTCGTCGGCACGATCCTGACGCTGGTCTACGCCTGGCGTGATTGGCTGCGCTGATGAGCGTCGCCGAACAGGTCGTCGAGGCAGGGTTCCGGCGACTCGCCCCGCTCCGGCTCGCCGAGCCGGCGAGCGCGGCCGCACCGGCGTCGGAGCATTCCTGATCTTGCTCGCCCGTCCCGCCGCCGCAGCCGATGGCGCCGATCACCCGGCCGTTTCGGCCAGCTCGAGCGTCATGTCGATCATGGTGCGGTCTCCCTGCCCTCCCTCACGCTTCACAGGCTCGCACTGCCGCTCAGACGAGCGGGTCGTAGTTGAAGTACTGGCCGGACGTGACGAGCGGCACCAGATGGTGCTGGAGGGTCCCGGGAAACATCTCGGTGAAGCCCTCGGGCGTCCAGCCCTCGGAGTTGTGCACCCGCATGATCGGACGCTCGTGGCCGAAGAGCATGATCTCCTTGCCGCGCACGCCGAAGACCTGGCCGCTCACGTCCCGGGCCGCGTCGCTCGCCAGGAAGACGGCGACGGGCGCGATGTGCGCGGGCGAGAGCTTCTTGATCTTCTCGACGCGCGCCTTCTGCGCTTCGGTCTCGGTCGGGATCGTCCCGATCATGCGCGTCCAGGCGAACGGCGAAATGCAGTTCGCCGTCACGTTGTAGCGGGCCATGTCGAGCGCCGTCGCCTTGGTGAGGCCGAAGATGCCGAGCTTGGCGGCGGCGTAGTTGGCCTGGCCGACGTTGCCGATCAGGCCCGAGGTCGACGTCATGTTGATGACCCGTCCCCACTTCTGCTCGCGCATGAGGGGCGCGGCCGCGCGGGTCACGGCGAAGCTACCCTTGAGATGGGTGTTGATGACGGCGTCCCATTCCTCCTCGGTCATGTTGAAGATCATGCGATCCCGGAGGATCCCGGCGTTGTTGACGACGATGTCGACGCGACCGAAGGTGTCCACCGCCGTCTTGACGATGGCCTGGCCCCCGGCCATCGAGGCGACCGAGTCGTAGCTCGCGGTGGCTTTGCCGCCGGCCTTCGTGATCTCGCTCACCACCTCGTCGGCCGGCGCGCTCTCGGCGCCGCTCCCGGCCGCCGAGCCGCCGTAGTCGTTGACGACCACCTGCGCCCCGTGTCGCGCCATCAGCAGGGCGATCTCCCGGCCGATCCCGCGCCCTGCGCCCGTGACCACCGCCACCTTGCCCTTGAGCATCATGGGTCTTCCCTCCGCCGCCGAGTCAGAAGCGCCGAAGACGATAACACATCCGTCCCGAGGCGTCGTGCGGGAGACCGCGCCCCGGCACGAGGCGCGCGCGTCAGCGCCGCCGGGACTCCAGGGCCGCCACGAACGCCGCGGAGAAGACGAACACGACCGCCGAGTAGTAGACGAACATCACGAAGGCGACGAGCACGCCCAGCGGGCCGTAGATCTCGTTGTAGATGCCGACCTTCTGGATGTACAGGCGGAAGAGCTGCTTGGCGACCTCCCAGAGAACACTCGCGAGGATGGCCCCCGCCAGCGCCGGCCCCACGCGCACGCGCCGACGCGGAAGGTAACGATAGGCCAGATAGAACATGACGGTGGACAGGGCCAGGCTCAACGGGAGGCCCGCGAGCCCGAACCAGCGGGGCGGGACCGGCAACGCGTTGACGGCGACCGCGCGGAACCCGTGATAGAGCCACGTGAGCGTGCTGACGGTGAAGAGGAGCATGCTCAGCAGCAGCGCCATCCAGCTGTCGCGCGCGAGATTGCGCACGAAGCCCCCGTCGGTTCGCACGCCCAGGAGACGATGCAGGATGAGACGCGAGGCGCTGAGGAGCGGCGTCGAGAAGAGCACGAGCACCGCCGTGCCGAGCAGTCCCGACGCGGTTCTGGTCTCGACGATGCGGAGCAGGACCCGGGCGAGCTGCGCCTGATAGACGGGAAACTGCTGGGTCAGCTGGCCCACCACGTGACGCGCTGCCTGTTCTCCCGACAGCACGTATCCGACCATGGAGATGCCGAGGAGCAGGATGGGGATCAGGCACATGAGGAAGAAGAACGCGAGGCCGGCGCTCATGAAGAAGCCGTCGGCGGCGACGAAGCGCGAGAGCGCGCCGCGGGGGCCCGCGGTCACAGCTGTCGGAAGAAGTGCGCGCGGTCGCCTCCCTTCACCTCGAACCGGCGGACCTTGTTGTCCCGCATCACCTCGAGGGTCAGCGCCTCGCCTGGCTCGTGACGCCAGAGGCTCATGTAGAGATCGCGCCGGCTGCCCACCTCCTCGGCGTTGAGCGAGACGATCAGGTCGCCCTCCTGCAGCCCGCCGCGATCACCCGGACCGTCGGGCACCACGCCCGCGACGACCACGCCTTCTTCGATCACGTGCGCGAAGATGCCGAGCCAGGCGCGGCGGGCCCGGCTGACGATTCGTCCGTGGCGAACCATCTCGTCGCGATGCGCACGGTAGCAGTCGACCGGAATCGCCAGCGAGCTCCGGGTGATCTCGTTGAGGTTCAGCGACACGGTTCCGGCGAGACGGCCGCTCATCGTGAAGAGCCCACCGCCGCCATAGCCGGGGTTCGGCGCGTTGGAGACGATGCCCCGATCGAGCAGGTATTCCCAGTGCGCCTCGAACTCGCCGACGTAGGTGACGAGCCCGCCCGTCGCCCGGCGCTCCTGCGGCCCCATCGCGCCCAGCAGCACGACCTCGTCGCACCGCTCGACCGCGTCGCCCGTGCCCACGTCGGCCGCCACGAGCCCCTGCCGATTCACCCGGATGAGGGCGAGGCCGATCTCGAAATCCTGCGCGACGAGCTCGGCCTTCGCGCGCCGTCCTTTCTGGAACGCGACGGAGATCGCCTGGCCGCCCATCACGACGTAGTTGACGGTCAGGATGAGGCCGGAGGCATCGACCACGACGCCGCTGCCCAGCCGCTCGTTGCCGAGGATCTTCGTGGAGGGATGGTCGCGGGGCACGGTCGTGTGGATGTACACGACGCTCTGCAAGAGGTGCCGGACGAGTTCGACGGAGCTGTCCATGGTCGGGCGCTACCTGGCTCTCAGATGATAGCCGAAGAACTCCGCGACCCGGCGGCGCGCGTCCGCGAAGGCCTCCGCGTCGAAGGCGACGGTGGCGCCGCAGCACTCGTTCGGCTTGTTGTGGTTGGCGACTTCGGGCAGATAGGCACGCGGTTGGCCTATCACGTCGAAGTAGTGATAGGCCTGCGGGTAGAGCACGATGGTCGCGTCCGCGCCCCGGCGGCGCATGGCCTCGACCATCGCGACGCACGGGCCCGGGGCGGTCCAGTCGTCGGCGTCACCGAGCAGCACGAGCAGGGGGCGCGTCACGAGCTCTTCCACCAGCGAGTAGCAGCCGCCGGGATAGACGCCCACGGACGCTCTGAAGCCGGGTTCGGGGAGCACGACGCCCCGGCGGCGAGCGCGCTCGAGGCTCGGCCCGTTGACAACCGCGATGGCGAACACGCCGCCGTTTGACCACCCGATCACGCCGATGTGCGCGCGATCGACGTAGGGCTTGCGGTGCAGGTAGCGGAGCGCGCCGACGGCGTCGTCGAACCGTTCCGTGTTCGGGATGTCCGGCAGCGACGGGTCACACGTCTTGCCGACCCCGCGAGGGCTCCAGCTGTCGACCACCAGCGCCACGTATCCCTGATCGCGGAACCAGCGCGACCACTCGTGGTTCGACTCCGACACGCCGTGGCAGCCGTGGAGCAAGACGACGGCCGGAAACGGGCCCGCGCCCTCCGGGCGTTCCTCCCACGCTGGCACCGTCAGTGGTTTGTCGGGGGTCGCGTTCGGAAACGAAACACGCGTCGTGGCGCAGCCCGCGATGACCGTCGAGGCGACAAGCGTCGACAGTGCGCGTCGCAGCATGGGTTGAGCATACACCGCCCCCCGGACGGGGGACGAAAAGCGAACGACTAAGAGGAACGCACGGTTACCAGGGCGGGTTTTCGGCGCGGCGTGGTCGGATCGATCGAGAAATCGTCTAAAGGGTAAATCGTTCCACGGATTGACGGCCGATCGCGATCGTTATTACAATCTGCCTCTTCAAATTCAGTCCTCATCATCGGCAACGGGAGAAGGGATGCCATGTCCTTCGCGAGGGCCAGCCTCCGGTGGCTCGACGTTCGCGCCGACCACGTGGCTGACCGTCGAGGCGCACACGCTGCGGTTCGAGGGCCGCCACGACCCCGGTCTTCGGTCACCACGATCGCTCGGCAGGTACAAACGTGATGCCGCACCCTCGAGATGAGGAGGTAGCTATGAGTTCCGTAAGTGCTCGCGACTCCGCCTCTCGCCCGACGCCTTGGCGAACGACCCTCTCACTAGTGTGCTTCGCCGCCCTCCTGCCCGTTATGGTCGGATGGCCGATACTCGGCTCGAGTCGGAGCGCTGGGGCAGCGCCGAGCCGCTCGACGACCATTGCCCTGACCTCTGACGAGACACGTCTCGTCGTCGTCAACCGTGAGGCGAACAGTCTCACGCTGATTCAAGTGAAAGACGCAAACGGCAATGACGTCATCAATAAGCTGACCGAGATTCCCGTCGGCCTCGAGCCGCGCTGCGTGGCCGTCCATCCGACCGACCGGGCGGCGTACGTCATCAACGGGATCAGCGGCACCGTCTCGGTCGTGGACCTCGTGCTGGGCAGGGAAGTGCAGCGGATCCCTGTGGGCACCGAGCCGCGCGGCTGCGCCTTGACACCGGACGGCTCCCTGCTCTATGTGGCGAACCATACAGCGGGCACCGTCTCCATCATCGTCACGAGCAATCCGCTGAACCCGATCCTTGACGGGACCGTGCAAGTGGGACGTAATCCCACGGCTATTGCAATCACGGATCGGGGCGCCGGTAATCTCGACACGGTCTTCGTCACCCAGATCTTCGCCGAGCTCGATCCGAGCTTCCTTGACCCCATCTTCGACGGCAATGGCGAGGCGCGCGACCTCGGAAAACGAGGCGTCGTGCACGCGTTCCCGGTGGGCAATGCCAATCCACCGATCACCAACATCGCCCTCTCCCCGCTCCCCGACTCAGGCTTTTCCGCCAATCGCGTGAGCCCGAATAACTTCTGCGACAGCCCGAACGGCCAGTCCCTCGTCTTCTGTCCGAGACCGGACTTGCCTGCCACTGAGCCCGAAAACACGAACAACCAGCAGGGGGTGTTCCCCAACCAGCTTTTGTCGGCGTTGATTCGCGGCGACCGTCTGTATCTGCCCAATGTCGGCGCCCAGCCCGAGCCACCGGAGATCTTCAACGCGAACGTGCAGGCGCTCGTTTACGCCGTGGACAGCAACGCCCTGACCGAGGTGAAGGCGGAACACGTCAATCTCAACCAGCAGATTGCCGTGGAGGTTGCCGCGCCTCCCCCCAGTCTCGACAGGACGTTCGCCAACGACATCGTGGCGGTCGACGCCAACCTCGCCGGCGACACCTTCCTGATCGTTAGCCGGGGTGGCAACCAGGTCATCCGCGCCAAACTCAATCCGGCGACCGGCCAGCTCAATATCCTGAACGCGGCTGGAACCCAAGTGGACTGCCGCGTTCAGACGGGTAACCTGCCGAGCGGCGTGGCTATGCGCCAGGATGGGACACGCGGCTACGCGAACAACGAGGCCAATTTCTCGGTCACGTCCATGAACGTCGACGATGGCTTGTGCCTCACGCAACAACTCGACATTGCTTCCAGCACCCCGCCTGCCCCCGGCAGCCTCGACCACGCCGTTCTCGTCGGCAAGCTCGCCTTCTTCACCGCCCTCGGCATCCCAGACAACAACATCTTCGGCACCGCCATCCGCAACATCATTCCGCGCAACTTCCGCGGCAAGATGTCGAAAGACGCCTGGAGCAGCTGCGGGTCCTGCCATCCGGACGGTTTGGCTGACGGCGTCACCTGGATCTTCGGTACTGGGCCGCGCCAGACGAAGCCGCTGGACGGCATGTTCAACAAGTTCACCAACATGGAAGACCAGGGCCTACTCAACTGGAGCGCCATTCGCGGCAGCAACACCGACTTCAACGCTAATTCGCGTGGCGTCCAGGGGGGCTGCGGCGTTGCCAGCGCTGCTATCGCCGGCGAGGATCCTCCTAACCCGTGTACCAACAATAATGTGCTAACGCCGGTGAATCCCGCCGTCTACGACCACGGCATCACCCAAGGCGCCAGCGAGGCTCTCGACGCGCAGACCCTCTGGATCTTTGCCGCGGTACGGGCGCTGAATCAGCCCCAGCCCAACAATGTGGGGCCCGGGCGAGCGGTCTTCGCGGCCAATTGCGCCTCCTGCCACGGAGGAGCCAAGTGGACGAAGAGCCAGATCTTCCACCGCGACAACCCGGCCGCCGTGGCCCAGAACGGGCCTCCCCTGGACCCCGGTGTCACCAGGCTCGCGCCGGCGCCGCCGGTGGCAGCACAACCGGCGAACGAGTTCTTCTCGTTCACCTGTAACAACCTCACCATCAAGTATCTCGAGGATGTGGGGACATTCGATATCAACAATCCTCTGGAGATCCGCGACAATGCCGCCGGCAGCACCGCGTTCGGGGTGAATGGCTTCAACGTGCCGTCGTTGCTCAGTATCAACTATCACTCGCCGTACTTGCATCGCGGCCAGGCCCAGACCCTCGAAGAGGTTTTCCCGCTGCACGGGCTGGGGCCGGGTCGGTCGGGGTTCCCGCCGGCGACCACGATTCAGACGCAGCTGACGGCGCAAGAGCGGGCGGACCTGCTGGTGTTCCTGAGATCAATCGATGGCACCACGCCCCATTTCCGCTCCGAGGGGGATGACTTCAGGGATGCTCTCAGGTTGAAAGGGCAGTGTTCGCCGCCGTGACGAGGCGGCGGTAGCCGGCGTCTCAGGTGGGAGGAAGCGCCCGGCCGGTCCGCCGAGACCGACGTGCCGGCCAGCGCGCGCAAGCTCGGCTGGGACCGGAGCATTGTGACCCAACAACTTGAGGGAGTCGGGGCGGCGATCGCGCCATGCTCGACCTGCCGGCCGACCGCAGGCGCGCCCGGACGGTGGAGCTGAAGCTCCGCGAGTATCACGAGCACCTGCTGCGCTCGGTTGCCGGTCGACACCGCCGAGGCCGCGGTCGCCGGGGAAGCTCCCCGAGCGTCACTTCCGCTCGCTCGGCCTGCTAGTCCGGCCGCAGTTCTCCAGGTCGTCCTTGAGAAAGGGAGGTCGCCGCTCGCGGCGACCTCCGAGGCGGCGACCGGCAGCCGTCAGCAACCCGAAACCCGCCGCGAGCAGGCCCAAGGTCGCCGGCTCCGGCACGGCCTGGGTCGGGCCCACGCCAAATAGCTGCACGAGGCCCATGACCTGGGCGTCGCCCAAGAGCGCCGGCGAGGCGAAGTTGCTCACGTTGCCGTTCCTGTGGGCATCGGCGGTGATGTTGTTCTGAGTGAAGTTTGGCGTAGTCCCGAGGAGGGGAACGCCGACCGACCAGTTGCCAGCGACGTCGGCAATCGCTCCGATTCCATACACGATCCCTGGGGTCAGAACGAAGTCCGAAAACACCGGTGACACCTTGAACGTGAGCCCGTCATCGGCGTAGGCCGTTGGCCCGGTGCCGAACAGCAACCCGTGAGAGTTCAGGTCGAAGATCAGAAATTTCAGGTTTCCCGAGCTGTTCAGATCCATTCGCGCGCCGATCTGATTGATGCTCGTCAGCACTGACACCGTAATCGCGGCCAACGGACTGCCCCTCTCGAGGTCCCTGGGCGGGCTGGAGTTGGCGCGAGATATGTCGTCGAACAACAACGTCGCTGAGGCCGGGGAAACGGCGACGAGCACGACGGCCATGACGATCAGCGCCAGTCGAAGCATTTTTCACCCTCCGACGGAGAGCGATGTGGGAAGGCTAGAAAGCGCCACCACCACGTGGGCACGAACAGACTATCAGCCTCGCCGTCGGCTCCGGGATCCCGCGGCTTCCGACTTCCCAGCGCGCGACGGTCTCCTGCTGGACGCCGAGCGTGGCCGCGAGCTGCGCCTGGGGCATCTTCATCAGGCCGCGGATCCGCTTCAGCTGCTTCGGCGTCACGGCGGGATTATGACCAATGGACATAGGCTGGTCAACAGCGAGGGTCTTACTATGCGTGGTCGTCCTCCCCGATGCCACGCCGCACGATGCGCTCGTCTCGGTATTCGAGTGGGTACTCATCGTGGAAGTCCTCAGGATTCTCGAAGAGGAGGCGGCCAACCTCCAGGCGCCGACGCAGATCGTGAACAGGGGCCGACGCCTCCTCTGCGCTCACGACGGGATCTCCGAGCCGCAATCGTGTCGCACCGGTGCACAGGGCGGGGATCCCGCCCGCGGTGTCTCGCGGCGGCTCGACGGGAACTGACATGCCCGAAGTCATGCCCAACCGGGTGCGGCCGGGTGCGATTCGGTGCGCCTCGGTGCGACGGGCAAACGAAAACCGCGGGGGAAACGTTGCGTTTCGTGGGCGGTCTCGACGCGCCGGGGGTTGAGCATACACCGGCCGGCGCGTATCCTAGCCGCTATGACGCCCGCGACGACGACCCTGATCGTCTCCAGCGACGACGAGACGGCGAGGGCCGAGCACGGAGTGCGGGCGATCCCGATCCTCGCCGTGGAGGCCCCAGCCTAGCGCGTGCTCACCATCGAGCACGCCCCTCTGCTCTTCGGGCGCGACGCGAGCCCGGGGCTCGTCGCCTTCGATCTCGCCGACGGCGGGCGCGCGATGCGCCTCTACCGGCGTTCGGGCGACGCGACCGTCACCGAGCTCGCGCCCTTCTCGCCGTTCCTCCTGCTGGCCGACCGCGATCTCGTGAAGGATGCGGGCGGGCTCCTGGCGGTCGTGCCGCTCGAGGGGCCCGGACAGTTGCGCTGGCGGGCGCTCTTCGCGTCCTGGGCCGACGCGCTCGGCGCGCGCGACCGCTGCCGGGATCGATCGGGTCAGCCTTCGAACGTGCCCGGGGCGCCGTATCTCTTCCTGGGTGACTCGGTCCACCAGTACCTGCTGCAGACCGGCCGCACCTCCTTTGGTGGCCTCGTGTTCGCCGACCTCCGGCGCCTCGCCCTCGACATCGAGGTGATGACGACCGAAGGCCACGAGTTCCCGAGCGCCGCACGCTCCGGCGACCGGATCATCGCCGTCGCGCTCGCCGATTCGACCGGCTTCCGTCATGTCGTACGCGGCGATCGGCTCGACGAGCGGGCGCTCCTCGGGGAGTGCTCGCGCATCATCTGCGAGCGCGATCCGGACGTGATCGAGGGGCACAACATCTTCCGGTTCGACCTCGAGTATCTCGAGGCGCGGGCCCGCCTGCACCGCGTGGCGCTCGCGTGGGGCCGCAACAGCGAGAGCCTCCGGAGCCGCGTGGCCCGCCTGCAGATCGCCGAGCGGACGATCGGGTACCGGCGCTACGAGGTCGACGGCCGCCACGTCATCGACACCTGGATCCTCGCCCAGCTCCACGACGCCGGCACCCGCGACCTGCCGGGGTTCGGCCTGAAGGACCTCGCCCGCCACTTCGGCGTCGCGGCGGAAGGCCGCACGTACGTCGACCCCTCCCAGATCACGCGGGAGTTCACCGACGCGCCGGAGCGGCTCATGGCCTACGCCGGCGACGACGCGATCGAGACGCTCGCGATCTCGGCCATCCTGGCGCCGCCGTACTTCGCCCAGGCGCAGGCGGTGCCCTTCGACTATCAGTCGTGCACGCTGCGGGGTGCGGCGGCGAAGATCGACGCGCTCGTGCTGCGGGAATACCTCGCCCGCGGCCACGCGGTGCCGTTGCCCGGACCGGTCGCTCCGGTGGGCGGCGGCTACACCGCGATCTGTCAGGAAGGGGTCGCGCGGCCCGTCCTCCACGTGGACGTCACCTCGCTCTACCCTTCGCTCATGCTCAAGCACTCCATCGCGCCCGCCTCCGACACGCTCGGCGTCTTCGGGGCGCTCCTCCAGAATCTCCGCGACTTCCGCGTGCGCGCCAAGCGACTGGCCCGCGAGGCGCGGGAGCCCGCCGAGCGCGCGCACCTCGGCGCGCTCCAGCAGTCCTTCAAGATCCTCATCAACGCGTTCTACGGCTATCTCGCGTTCAGCGGCGGGCACTGGAACGACTTCGAGGCGGCCGACCGCGTGACCGCCGAAGGGCGGGCCGTCGTCACCGCCGTTCTCGCCAGGCTGGCGGCCCTCGGGGCCACGCCCGTCGAGGCGGACACCGACGGCGTCTACTTCGTTCCGCCACCCGGTCACACCCCGGCGGACGACGACGCGCTGCTCGAACGAATCGCGGTGGCCTTACCCGATGGCATCCAGCTCGAGCTCGATGGCCGGTACGCCGCGATGTTCAGCTACAAGATGAAGACCTACGCGCTGCTCGACGAGGTCGGCCGCCTGAGCCTCAAGGGCTCGGCGTTCCGCTCGCGTGGCCTGGAGCCCTTCCAGCGCCAGATCATCGGCGAGATCGTCCGCTGCTTCGTGCTCGGCCGCCGCGGCGAGGTCCGCGCGCTCATCGACCGGTGGCTCGCGGACTTCGCCGCGCATCGCGTCGAGCCGCGCGTCTTTGCCAGGACCGAGACGCTCCAGGAGTCGATCGAGGCCTATCGCGAAAGGGTCCGGGCCGGCGCCCGTCCCACGTCGGCGGCGTACGAGCTCGCCGGGGCGTCAGGGCGCGCGGTCCAGCCGGGGGATCAGGTCTCCTACTACGTCGCCGGCCGCGGGCCGAACGTCGCGGTCAACGAATACGCGAAGCTCGCGAGCCTGTGGGATGCGGCGCGGCCCGACGAGAACGTCGAGTACTACCAGGCGAAGGTCCGCGAGATCTGGGACCGCTTTCGGGCCTTCGCCGAGCTCGACGGTCTCCGCCCGCCCGTGGTAGAGCCGGAGCCGAGCACGCAGCTCACGCTCTTCGAGTGACGTGCGGCTATCGATTGGTCACGATCGCGCACCCGGCCCTTCCCCGCGAGGGTCGCCTCATCTGCGGCCCCCGCCCCCCGCGTCCCTTTCACGAGGGCGTGGCCGCGCTGATCGAAGCCGGCGTGTCGACGATCGCCTGTCTCCTCGAAGAGCACGAGATGCCGCGCGAGCTCGGCGCCGCGTACGAAGCCACCGCGCTCGAGGTCGTCCACTTCTCGATCCCCGATTTCGGCGCGCCGCCGGATACGCTCGCGTTGTCGGTCTTTCTGGATGACCTGCTCCGCCGCTTGCGGAACCGCGAGACCGTCTATCTCCATTGCTTCGCCGGGCTCGGGCGAACCGGGACGGTGCTCGCGTGCCTCTTGAAGGTCGCCGGCGCGGTCGATGACCCCGTCCCGCTCGTCCGGGCCGTCTACGACCCGCGTGCGCTCGAGAGCGAGGCGCAGCAGCGCTTCGCGCGGGCGTTCTCGCCGCGGCGCGCTACCAGACCAGGCTGAGCTGCCTCGGCGCTCGCTGGTCGGGGCGATCGGCGCGCCGCCGGGCGCTCAGCCCGACTTCCGCCGCCAGGCTCCGCACGCGTTGCTCCACTTCGCGAACATAGTCCGGCCGCGCGTAGGCCGATCGGCGGTAGAGCCGCTCGTACTCCGGGACGAGCCGGGGGAAGTCGACGGCCAGGAACTGGAAGAAAGTCTCGCGCGTGCCGGGCCTCAGGAAGAGCACGTTCGACTCGGCCCCGATGGCGCCCGCGTCGCGCGCCAGGACGAGCAGCGATCGCAGGTTGGGCTCGTCGTCGGTCAGACCGGGCAGGATCGGCATGATGAAGAGCCGGGCGGCCACACCGGCCCGGGCCAGCTCCCGCATGGCGCCAAAGCGGAGGTCGGGGCGCGGCGCCCGGGGCTCGAGCCTTCGCGCCAGCGCGGGATCGGTGGTCGTGATCGACAGGTTGACGGTGACGTCCGAGGCGGCACCGATCTCGCGGAGGAGGTCGGCGTCGCGCGTGACGAGCGTCGACTTGGTCGTGATCGACAGGCTGAGCCCTGGCACCTCGCGCGCGGCTTCGAGAACGCGCCGGGTCACCTCGAATTTCGCCTCGGCGGGCTGGTAGGGATCGGTGGCCGTGCCCATCGCGACCAGCTGGCCGCTCCTTCGCGCCTTCCGGAGCTCGGCGACGAGGCGGGCCCGATCGGTTTCCTTCACGTAAATCTTCCGCTCGAACTCGGCGGGATCGTTCAGACCGAGGAACTCATGGGTGTAGCGCGCGAAGCAGTAGCGGCAAGCCAGCTCGCAGCCCCGGTACGGGTTCACGGTCCAGCCGAAGGGCATCGGTCTCGCATTCAACTTGTTCACGAGATCTTTGGCGTGAAGCTCGTGATATTCAACGCCACGCCGTTCGTCGATCGTGTGCCCGAGCCGTGCCGCCATTCCGGGCGAGGCGACGCCGGGTTTGATCGTCTGACTTCTCGATGTCGTCATGTGTTGAGTCCTTTATGCGACAGAAAAACCCGGGGACCGACGCGAATCCCCGGGTTATCTACTATTCGTTATCTAGCGACGCCAACCTCCACCACCGGCGCCGCCACCAGGCCGTGGCCCGCGGTCGCCGCGTGGGCCGCCAGCGCCGGTGCGCTGCGGCTGCGGCCGAGCCTCGTCGACCACGAGATTCCGATCCCTGAAAAGGCGGCCGTTCAACATCTCGATCGCTTTGCTGGCCTCTTCCTTTGTCGCCATCTCGACGAACCCGAATCCGCGCGGCCGTCCCGTGAACTGGTCCGTGATGATCCGAACCGTCTCCACGGTGCCGGCCTGCTGAAAGAGCTCGCGAAGGTCCTCCTCCGTGGCCTGGAAGGAGAGGTTTCCTACGAACAACTTTGCGGCCATCGCGCGACCTCCTAGCCCTAGCGAAAGCGGCGGAAATAGGACGTTACTTCCGGGCTCCCGGTACTGCCGCACAGATTAATGACAACGGGTGACGCATGTCAAGGTGGTCGAGAAAACCGAAAAAATCAGAGATAGACCCCGCGGGTCGCGCCACCGTCCACCGTGACGCACACGCCCGTAATGAACGAGGCGCGCGCCGATACCAGGAAGCACACGAGATCGGCGATGTCCTCGGGGCTCGCGATGCGTTTCAGAGGATACGTGCTCATCGCCTCGGCGCGATGGGCCTCGACGGTCTGCCCGGCCGCCGCGGCCTGCTGGGCGATGAGGCCCTCCCAGCGCGCGGTCGCCGTCGCGGCGGGCGATACGGCCGTGACGAGAATGTTCGAGGGCGCACCGAGGTCGGCGAGACCCTTCGAGAAGTTTATGAGCCCCGAGTTGGCGATCCCGCCCGTCAGATAGCCGGGCGTGGGATTGCGCGCGGCGGCACCGACAACATTGACGATCCGTCCCCCGCCCTGGGCCTGCATGATCGGGAACACGGCCCGGGCCATCCGAACGTAACCGAGGATCTTCAGGCTCCAGTCGCCGGCCCATTGCTCGTCGGGAATTTTCAGGAAGTCGCCGCCCCGTATGGCGCCCGCGTTGTTCACGAGGATGTCGAGCCTGCCGAAGCGGTCCCGCACCGTCGCGGCGACGCGATTCACTTCGTCGAGCCGGCTCAGGTCGCCGGGGACGATGAGAACCTCCGCTTTCGTCTTCGTCTCGATCTCCTGCGCGGTTTGCTCGAGCCGCGCCTTGTCGCGAGCGCAGATCGCGACCCGGGCGCCCTCGGCGCCCAGGCCGAACGCGATGGCCCGCCCGATCCCCTGGCTTCCGCCCGTCACCAGCGCCGTCTTGCCGGACAGTTCGAGATTCACGAGGTCTCCTTTCTAACGTTGAGCGCCGCCGGATCCCGCTCTGGGGAAGGCCGGGACCGCTCGCCAGTCGAAGCGGAGAAGCTGGTCCAGCGAGCTCGCCACCGCTTGCCCGAACGCCTCCAGATCGATCCCGTCGAGCTTCCGTCCGGAGAGTCGGCCGCGCCCCTCTTCGAGCAGCGCTCGCGCTCCGGCGAAGTTTCCGTTGGCCAAGTGCTGGTAGCCCACCGCCACCTGGATGAGCCCCTGCAGCGCCTCGCGATCGCTCCCCTGCGCGTCGCGCCACGAGGGCTCGAGAAGCTCGTGGACCTCGAAATAGAGATGCGCGTCGAAAAGGGTCGCCGCGGCGTCGAGGACGTCCGAGCGCGAGCGGATTCGCGTGCCGACCGATCGCGCGGCGAGCGCGGCGCTGGCGCTCATCGCGCGCTCCCTCAAAAGGCGCCCGTGCGCGAGCTCGTCGTGCTCGAGCCAGGCCGGGGCCGCGGCGCCCGGCGCACCGAGCGCCGCCAGCTCGCGACGCGCCTCGGCGTCGTCCAGCGCGGCGAGGATGATCTCGGCCAGACGGTTCCGGACCCGGAGGGGGGGCGTCGGGATCACGCGACGCCCGAGGCGGTCGACTCGACCTCCGTCTCGGCCGGCGGCCGCGCGGAGGGCTCGGCCGCAGTCGCCGGCAACAGGTGCTCGACCCGCGTCCCGGCGATCAGGTCGTGGAGAGCACGCTTGTCCCGGCGGAGTCCCGCCATGACGAAGCCGAGCATGACGGGTGCAGCCGAGGCGAAGTATGCGACGTAGCGGAGGAGCGCCGTGCCGAACGGCGGCGGCCCCGCGTCGTCGACGACGACCCGGACGCCGACGATCATCTTCCCGATCGTCTGGCCACCGAGGGCGTGGAGCACGGTCGTGTAGCTTCCGGCGAAGACGAGCGTGAAGATCGTGACCAGGGGTTTGAACATCGCGGTGCTCTCGACGTCCGGGCCCCACACCTTGGCGCCGATGAAGCCGAACGAGAACTGCACGACAAAGAACACGGCGAAGTCGATGACCGCGGCGACCGCGCGAATCCAGAAGCCCGCGGGGCGGGGCTCAATCATGGCGCGTATGATATCCCCTCGCGACGACAGCTGACCCGAGCAAAAAGGGCCGATCGCCCGGACCGCCCCGGGAAGGCGACGGCGCGCCGGGAGCGTCTCGACCGTTAGAGGGCCGCCGTCCTTACTCGTTCTCTTCGCCCGTCGACGGGAGCGCTTCGAGAATGCTGTCCAGCGTCACCTTCGCGAGCGCGAGAAACATCCGCCCGTCGGACGCCCTCGTGAACGTGCTCTCGACCGTCTGGACCGTGCTGTGGAGCCTGTCCACTTCCTCGGAGCGAAGATCGAAATGCGGCTCGTGGTCGACTCGAAACTTGATTCGAGTCCCGCTATCGGATTCGATGGTGATGGTCATGGTGTCCATCGGTAGTCCCCTTTTCATTCGATTGTAGCGTGGAGGTCGATCGGTGCTCGAGAAGCGCGAGGAATCAAGGGGTTCCTCAGGAGGTCCCGGCGAAGCGCGTATAATACCGGCATGATTTCGGTGCGGGACGGTCAAAATCAGATCCTCGCCCAGATCAGAGAGCCCGTCCCGCCGGAGCTCCTCGCCGTCACACGGGCGCGCGAGCGCGTGCTGGCGGATGATCTGCGCGCCCCCTTCGACGTGCCCCCGACCGACAACTCGGCGGTCGACGGCTACGCAGTCGCGAGCGCCGATGTGCCGCCGGCGGGCACGCGCGACCTCGATGTCGTGGCCGAGCTCCCGGCCGGCGCGGTGTTCGACGGCGCCCTGCTTCCCGGTCAGGCCGTCCGAATTATGACCGGCGCGCCGATGCCGCGCGGCGCGGACACGGTCTATCCGCAAGAGGTGGTCGAGCGTCGCGGGAGTCGCGTGAGCGTGGGCCCGGCCAAGAAGGGCACCAACGTCAGGCTGCGTGGCGAGGACATCCAGGCGGGAACGATCGTGATCGAGCGCGGGACGGTGCTACGGCCCCAGGAGCTGGGGCTCATCGCGTCGCTCGGCAAGTGGCAAGTGCTGGTGCACCGGAGGCCGCGCGTCGCGCTCCTCTCCACCGGCGACGAGGTCGTCGAGCCCGGCACGGCGCGGAAGCCCGGCCAGATCTACGACGCAAACCGCTTCACGCTGCGCGGGTCGGTCGAGCAGTGTGGCGGTGAGGTGTTCGACCTCGGTATCGTTCCGGATGTGCGCGACGAGCTGCGGGCGCGCCTGCTCGAGGCCGCCGACGTCGGGGACATCGTGGTCACGTCGGGCGGTGTGTCGGTCGGCGTTCTGGATCTCGTGAAGGAGGTGCTCCATGAGATCGGCGCGATCGACTTCTGGCAGGTCGCGATGCAGCCCGGGCGCCCGCTCGCGTTCGGCCGGATCAAGTCGGCCCACTTCTTCGGGCTGCCGGGCAATCCCGTCGCCTCGATGCTCGCCGCCATGCTCTTCGTCCGGCCGGCGATCTTCAAGCTGGCCGGGCGGCGCCATCTCTTCCCCGACACCGCCGAGGCGACCGCGGTCGAGGCCATGAGCAAGAAGAAGGGCCGCCGCGAGTTCAAGCGCGGCGTGGTCCAGTGGAAGAACGGTCGCTGGGAGGCGCGGACCACGGGACCGCAGGGCTCCGGCATCCTCTCCTCGATGGCCGCGGGCAACTGCCTCATCGTCCTCGAAGAGGACCGGGGCGACGTGGCCGCCGGCGAGACCGTGCTGGTCGAGCCGTTCTGATGACGCGGATCTCCGTCGACCTCATCGACACCGTCACGCCGCTGGTCCAGCAGCGCGTGCACGAGGCGGCGCGGCGGCTGCCGCACCTGCGGTACGCCGACGTGAGGCTCGAAGTGACCGAGGCCAAGGGCGCGGGGGCCGAGAACGGCGCGCCCAAGTTCTCGGGCGACGACTACGGCTTCGCCCTGGGGGTCCGCGTTCTCGCCGGCGACCGGATGATCGCGCCCGGCTACGTCGGTCAGGTGCTCGGCACCGCCGACCTGGCCGACCTCGACCGGATCGTTCGCGCGGCGCTCGAGCAGGCGTATCGGCGCGCGATGGTCAACGGCGAGATGAAGGCCGACACGAGGGAGAAGTTCGGGCCGCTCGGCGAGGCGTTGGCCGACACGCGCCTCTGCCCGATCGAGGTCCGACAGGACACCGTCGACGCCGTCTATCGCATCGACCCGCGCGCGCTGCCGCTCGCCGAGATGGTGCGTTACGCGACCGACGTGTCGCGCGAGGTCGCCGCCGTCGACCCCGGCGTCAAATACAACTACGTGTCGGCGGTGACCGAGCTCTCGCGCGAGCTCTTCGTGTCGAGCGAGGGGGCGCGCATCGACCAGTCGTTCGCGCTGACCCAGGGGACCTGCTCGGTCGTCACCGTCGCCGGCGAGGTGAGTCAGGACCTCTACGACGCGGTCGGCCACCAGCGAGGTTGGGAAATCTTGCTCGAGGGCGTCGACGAGCCGCTCCTCCGCTTCCCCACCTTCCGCGACTTCGCCCTGGCGCTGGCGCGCGAGGGCGTGGCGCTCGCGGTCGCGCCCGTTCTGCCGACCTCCGAGCGCGAGGTGGTCGTGGTCACCGACCCGCACTACAACACCCTCGTGTCGCACGAGATCATCGGCCACCCGGTCGAGCTCGACCGCGCCCTCAAGATGGAGACCGCATACGCCGGGCGCTCGTGGCTCCTCCGCGGCCTCACCGAGCACCAGGTCGGCCGCCGCGTGGCCTCGCCGCTCGTGACCGCGTACTCCGACCCGTCGCTGCCGGGCTTCGGCCACTACAAGTACGACCACGAGGGCACGCCGGCGCGTCGCGTGGTTCACATCGACCAGGGCATCTTCCGCGGCTTCATGAACAGCCGGCAGACGGCGGCGATCTTCGGCGGCGAGCCCAACGGACACTGGAAGGCCACGGACGCCTCGCTGGTCCCGCTGATCCGGATGTCCAACACCGTCTTCGACGCGGGCACGCGCGCGGCGGAGGACCTCGTGAAGGAGGTCGACCACGGCTACTACGTGGCCGGCCATCGCACACCGTCGATCGCCGAGAGCCGGGAGAACTTCCGCATCTCGGCGCGGACGATCTACGAGATCCGGAACGGCGAGCTCGGCCGACTCTACCGGGACGGCGGGATCGCCGCGGACTCGCGCGACTACCTCATGAACGTGGACGCGGTCGGCTCGGACTTCCGCCTCTATCCCATCCCGAACTGCGGCAAGGGACAGCCGATGCAGACCAAGCGCCTCGGTAACGGCGGGCCGACGATGCGGACTCGCGCGCGGGTCGTCGGCGGATAACGGCATGCGCTGGCCGTTCATCGCTCTGGTGGCCGCCGGGGTGCTGCTCGCCGGCGCTGCGCCCGCAGCTCCGCCCGAGTATCCGGTGAGCTTCATCAGGGTCGCCGAGCTGAAGGGCCTCCTCGACCGTGGCACCAAGGCGGACATCATCGACGTCCGTCACTGGGACGCGTACGTCGACAGCCACATCCGGGGCGCCCGCTCCATGCCGTTGCGCACCGTGCCCGACCGGGCGGTCGAGATCTCGAAGACGACGCTCGTGGTCTTCTATTGAACGTGTCCCCACGCGCTGTCCCGGGGGGCCAGCGACATCCTCTACAAGCTCGGGTGGCGGAACCATCGAGTGCTCGAGGAGGGGCTACCCGGATGGATCGCCCAGGGCTACCCCGTCGACGGCCGGAAGCCCACGGCGCCGCCCGCGCACTGAAGGGGCGATGAAGACCATCGACGAGGGGCGATGAGGAACGTCGCTGAGATGGCGAAGGCCACCGAGGAAGCGCTGGCGCTCGTCGCGGCCCAGCCGGACGTCCGCGAGGTCGAGGTCTTCACGTCGGCGAATTCCGCCCTGCTCACGCGGCTCAACTACACCTCGCACATCCCGTGCAACGGCGTCGAGGAGCCCAAGTCCGCCGAGTCCTACGGCATCGGGATCCAGGCGGTATTCGACACGCCCGACGGCCGCCTGATCGGCTTTGGCAGCGAGCCGAGCGACCTTACGGCGGCCGGCGCCGAGCGCGCGCTGGCCAAGGCGCGCAGGGCTGCTGTCGCGGACCCGGAGTTCGTCTCGCTCCCGGCCCCCGGCGGTTCCCCGCGTACCCTCGCGAACTACCACGACCCCCGACTCATGGAGCTCGACGACACGAGCCTGGTCGACGCGGGCTGGAAGATCACCGGCGGCGCGCTCCGGACGTTCACCGCCTCGAGTCGACTGGCCGCGCTGGCGCAGGACGACGAGGCGCTCCGGCGGCTCGGCCTCATCCTCGGCGGCGACGTCACCATCCTGCGCGAGCGGATCGCGATCGCCTCGACGACGATGTCCCGGGCCCAGACCGACGAGACCACGCTGATCACCGCCTTCGCGACCGCGATGGTGGAGTCGCACGGCGCCAAGGGCTCGGGGGCGTCGACCGGCACGCGGCTCGACCATTTCACCGACGAGGCCGGGGTCGAGGCCGCGCAGAACGCGATCAGCGCGATCGGCGGCGAGCGCGTGCCGTCGGGCACCTACACCGTCATCTTCGGTCGGCAGCCGGTGGCCGACTTGCTGAACAACATCGTGATCCCCGCCTGCACGGCGAGTGCGTTCTACTCGTCCAGCACGCCGTTTCTCGGCAAGCTCAGCCGGGCCGTGGCCTCCCCGCTCCTCGGCCTCTACGACCACGGCGCGATGCCCGGGCTGATGGGCTCGAAGGGGATCACGTGCGAGGGGCTGCCCACCGGCCGGACCGATCTCATCAAGAACGGCGTGCTCGCCGGGTGCCTGTCGAACTGGTACGAGACGCAGCGCCTGTTGCGCGACCCGGCGCTCGAGGAAAAGCTGGGCGCTCGTGGTCCCGCCGCGGAGACGGCGCTGGTGCCCCGCAACGGCTTTCGCTTCGGCGCCGGCGGCGGGCGTCAGTTCGACAGCCCGCCGGGTGTGGCCGCCTCCAACGTGGTGCTCGAGGGCGCCGACCCGGTGACCTTCGAGGAGCTCATCCGCCGGGTGGGCAGCGGGCTCTACGTCGGACGCATCTGGTACACGTACCCCATCAACGGGCTGCGCGCGGGCGATTTCACGTGTACCGTCGTTGGTGACTCCTATGTCATTCGCGACGGGCGGATCGTGGCGCCGCTCAAGGCCAACGCGATCCGGATCAATGACAATATTGCGACGTTCCTGAACAGCATCGTCGGGATCACCAAGGACGTGAAGGGCACGATCGTCTGGGCCGCGGACGAAGTCGTGTACGCGCCCGAGGTCGCCGTCACGGGCGTCCACGTCGACGAAATCGCGGGGTTCATGGAGGAGCTGGACTGATGGCCGAAGCACGTCTCGAGGCGATCGCGCGTGAGTGTCGTGTGCAGATCCTGCGTATGCTCGCCCACGCGGGCTCCGGACATCCCGGCGGCTCGCTCTCGGTGATCGACATTCTCGTGACGCTCTTCTTCGGGCGCCTCCGGCACGATCCGCGGCGCCCAGACTGGCCCGACCGCGACCGCGTCGTGCTGTCCAAAGGCCACGCGGTCCCCGCCCTCTACAGCGTCCTGGTCAAGGCCGGGTACTTCCCGGAGCAGCAGCTCATCACGCTGCGCAAGCTCGGCTCTCCCCTTCAGGGGCATCCCGACCGGATGATGCTCCCGGGCATCGAGGCGGCCACCGGCTCGCTCGGCCAGGGCCTCTCGATTTCCCTCGGTCTCTCGCTCGGGCTCAAGCTCGCCGGCTCCGCCGCTCGGGTCTACTGCGTCCTCGGGGACGGCGAGATCCAGGAGGGCCAGGTGTGGGAGGCCGCGATGTCGGCGCCGAAGCTCGGGCAGCCCGACCACGCCCTCGACAACCTCGTGGTCATCCTCGACTACAACAAGATCCAGCTCGACAATTTCGTGAAGAAGGTGCTCGACCTCGAGCCGGTCACCGCCAAGTGGCAAGCGTTCGGCTGGCCCGTGGTCGAGATCGACGGCCACGATGTGGCCCAGATCGCGAAGGCGCTCGACCAGGCGGAGGCCACCCGGGGGACGCCCACCTTCATCGTTGCCCACACCGTGAAGGGCAAGGGTGTGTCGTTCATGGAGAACGACCCGGAGTGGCACGGCAAGGCGCCGAAGCCCGCCGAGGCGATCGCCGCCATCCGCGAGGTCCTCGGAATCTCGGAAGGCGCCTGGGAGGAATACTTGAAGACCGATTCAGCGACGCGAGCGATCGTAGACGAGCTTGCCGCCCTGGAGAAGAAGTGATGCCGGCCAAAGCCAGCCGCGCCGCCTTTGGCGAAGCGCTCCTGGACCTGGGCGCCAGGGACGACCGGATCGTCACGCTCGATGCCGACCTGTCGAAATCGACGATGACCCTGAAGTTCGCGAAGACCTATCCCGGCCGAGCGTTCAACCTCGGCATTGCCGAGTCGAACATGATCGGTGTCGGCGCCGGGCTCGCTCTCACCGGGCGCATCCCGTTCACCTGCTCGTTCGCGTGCTTCATCGTCGGCCGCTTCGAGACGATCCGGATCTCGGTCGCCTACACGAACGCCAACGTGAAGCTCGTGGGGACCCACGCCGGCATCGCGATCGGCGAGGACGGCTACAGCCAGATGGGGCTCGAGGACGTCGCCTGCATCCGGGCGCTTCCCAACATCGGCATCATCCAGCCCGCGGACGAGCTCGAGACCAAGCAGGTCATCGCCTTCGCCGTCGAGCACCAGGGGCCGCTCTACCTGAGGCTCACGCGCCAGAATCTCGAGCCCGTGTGCCCGCCCGACTATCGCTTCCAGTACGGCCGCTGGCTCCTGCTCCGCCGGGGCCACGACGTGACGCTCATCGGCTCGGGCGGCCCCATGTTCAACTGCCTCGAGGCGGCGAAGCTGCTCGAGGTCGACGGGATCTCGGCCGAGGTGATCAACGCCGCCTGCATCAAGCCGCTCGACGAAGAGCTGCTGCTCCAGTCGGCAGGGAGAACGGGTCACATCGTGACGGTCGAGGACCACTCGGTCGCGGGCGGCCTGGGTGGCGCCGTCGCCGAGGCGCTCGGCGACGTGTTGCCCACACCGCTCAAGCGCCTCGGCGTCCAGGGGTTCGGCGAGTCGGGCGACGCGAAGGCCCTCTACGCCAAGCACGGCCTCGACCCGGCCGGGATCGCCGCGAGCGTCAGGAAGTTCCTGAACCGCTAAACTTCTTCGGAGGGGGCCTCGACGGCCCCCTACCGAAGCCTCCCCCATCGGATTGCGCGGGCAAAGCCCGCGCTCGAAACGCGGTTTGTCCGACACCCTTGTCGTCTGGATTAGCCCGGGCGCACCATGTCGCCGGGCCGCACCCAGCGATCGTACTGCTCCGCGATCACGTAGCCCGAGGCCAGGGCCGCGTCGCGCAGCGTGAGCCCTTCGGCGTGCGCCTTCTTGGCGATCGCGGCCGCGCGGTCGTAGCCGATGTGCGGGGCGAGGGCCGTCACGAGCATGAGCGAGCGCTCGACGAGCTCGGCGATTCTGGGCCGATTCGCCTCGATCCCCTCCACGCAGAACTCGCGGAAGCGCGCGCAGGCGTCGGTCAGGAGCCGCACCGAGTGCAGGAAGTCGAAGATGATGACGGGCTTGAAGACGTTCAGCTCGAAGTTGCCCTGCGAGCCGGCCACGGCGATCGCGGTGTCGTTGCCGATCACCTGGACCGCGACCATCGTGACCGCCTCGGCCTGGGTCGGGTTGACCTTGCCCGGCATGATCGAGGACCCGGGCTCGTTCTCGGGCAGGATCAGCTCGCCGAGGCCGCTCCGCGGCCCCGAGCCGAGCCAGCGGAGATCGTTGGCGATCTTCATCAGCGACCCGGCGAGCGTGCGGAGCGCGCCGCTCGCCATCACGAGATCGTCGTGAGCGGCGAGCGCGGCGAACTTGTTGGGCGCCGAGGTGAACGGCAGGCCCGTCAGCTCGCCGAGCTTGCGTGCGACCGCCTCGCCGAATCCCACGGGGGCGTTGAGCCCGGTGCCGACCGCGGTGCCCCCGATCGCGAGCGCCAGGAGCCCGGGGAGCGCCGCCTCGATCCGTGCGATGCCGGCGTCGAGCTGGGCGACGTAGCCCGAGAACTCCTGGCCGAGGGTGAGGGGCACGGCGTCCTGCAGATGGGTCCGCCCGATCTTCACGATGTCGTCGAACTCGCGGGCCTTGGCGGCGAACGCCTCTCGCAGCGCCCGGACGCTCGGGAGCAGCCTCTGCGTGAGCTCGAGCGAGGCGGCGACGTGCATCGCCGTGGGAAACGTGTCGTTGGACGACTGCGACATGTTGACGTGATCGTTGGGATGGATCGGATCCTTGCTCCCCATCGTTCCGCCGGTGAGCTCGATGGCGCGATTCGCGATGACCTCGTTCACGTTCATGTTCGTCTGGGTGCCGGATCCCGTCTGCCAGACGGAGAGCGGAAAGTGCGCGTCGAGCGAGCCCGCGATCACCTCGTCGGCGGCGCGCACGATCAGCTCGGCGCGTCGAGCGTCGAGGCGCCCGAGCTCGCGATTGACCCGCGCCGCCGCCTTCTTCAGGAGGCCGAGGGCGCGGACCACCGGCAGCGGCATGCGGTCGTCGCCGATCGCGAAGTGATGCCGCGAGCGCTCGGTCTGAGCACCCCAGTAGCGGTCGGCGGCCACCTCGATCCGACCCATGCTGTCGGTCTCGATGCGGGTCTTGGAAGCCTGCTTGTCCATGGCGATTGGGGAGGCCTTCGAGGCCCCCATGTTCACCTCACGTGACTCCGAGGGGCGCCCCGGGTTCCCCGGGGCGTCTCCGAAGCCGCCAATGGGGGGCTTGGGGGGCCCTTCGAGGCCCCCCATCACAGCACGGTGTAGCCGTACGCGAGACCGAAGACGATCGAGCCGATGCCGGCGCAGAAGCCCAGCGCCTGGCGGGCGCGGCGGAAGCGCAGCGCGAGGGCCACGGGGTACGCCATCACGGCGGTCAGCAAGGTCATGCCGATGATCGTCCCGATTCCGAAGATCAGCAGGTAGGCGATGGCGCTCGCGGTCGTGCGCAGCGTCGCCAGCACCAGCAACGAGACGGCGGCGCTGCCGGCCAGGCCGTGCACGGCGCCGACGAGGAGGGCGCGACCCGCGGGCCAGCCGCTACGCAACCCGAGTGCAGTCAGGAACCGCGAGGGATGGACGTGCGGGTGCTCGTGCGCATGGTCGCTGCCATGGACATGGGGATGGCTATGGACGACCCCGGCGCCGCCGCCGTGCTCGTGGTCCGCGACCATGTGCCCGGCCGGCACCGCTGCGAGCCCCCGCACCGCGTCTCGCAGCCGCAGCACGCCCAGCAGGATCAGCATGCCGGCCACCGCCAGCTCGAGCCCGCTGCCCACGGCGGGCGTGATCGTGAGCTTCAGCCCGATGATGAGGGCGCCCACCACCGTCAAGGTCGTCATGTGGCCCGCGCCCCAGAGAACGCCGACCAGCGCGCCGTCGGTGAAACGACGCTCGCGCGTGATGATCGTCGCCACCGCGACGAGGTGGTCCGGATCGGTCGCGTGCTGGAGGCCGAGGACGAAGCCGAGAAGGATCGCCGAGAGCGCCGGGTCCACCGGGATCGATCACTCCGACATTTTGAGGAGGAGCCCCGTCCGGCGGGCCCGCTGGATCGCGGCCAGGAACGCCCAGTGGGCGAGCGCGGCGTAGATGACCGACAGGACCAACCCCGTCGCGATCGGCGAGCCGAACTCCGACGGAAATCCGTAGTGCGAGCGGTAGGCATCGAGGAAATAGGTGAGCGGGATCGCCCGCGCGAGCGCGGCGATGAAGTCCGGGAGCACCGAGACCGGGTAGTAGATGCCGGCCAGCACCAGCACCAGGTTCACGCTCGCCCACGCGAACGCTTCCGCGCGGTTGCCGAAGAGCGTGATGAGCGCGCACACGGCGACGCCGACGACCCAGGCGGTGAGGAAGCAGCCGAGAAGAAACGTCGCGAGCGCGACCCAGCCGGGCTGGAGCACCTGGAAGCCGAACGCCCAGCGGCCGAGCGCCGCCAGCAGCACGAACACGGCCAGACTCCGCACCATCCCGACGACCCAGGAGCCGAGCGTCAGGTGGCGAATGCCGATGGGCGCCAGGAACTGGTGTTTCAGCGACTTCGACCAGACGTCGAGCAGGACCGCGTAAGCGACCTCGAGCTGGCAGACGTTGACCACCGACAGCGCGATCGTGCCGACCAGCACGAACGACGCCTGCGCCTCCGTCAGCTCGAGGAACCGTGACATCAGGCCGATCGAGAGGACGCCGACGATCGGCCAGAAGAGCAGCTCGAAGAAGAAGAAGACGTTGCGGGCGCCCATGAGCGCGTTCCGGAGCGTCACCGCCCAGACGGCGAGGAGCTCATTTCGCAAGTTCAACGAAGACCTCCTCCAGCTCCGGCTCGCGCACCTGCACGTTGCGGATGAGGACGCCGTCGGCGTGGAGCGCGCGGAGCAGCTCCGGGAGCCGCTTCTCAGCCTCGTCAACCGTGCACTCGACCCAGCCGTCGACCTCGACGCAGCGAAGGACGCCCGGGACCTCGGCGAGCCACGGCACGCGCGCCGGGTCCAGCCGGAGCGCCACGACCTCGCCCAGCCGGATCTGGCGCTTGAGCTCGCCGGACGTGCCCCGCGCGAGGATCCGACCGCCCTTGATGAACGCGATCTCGTCGCAGAGCTCGTCGGCCTCGCGCATGTTGTGGGTCGTCAGCACGATCGTGATGCCCTGCTCGCGGCGAAGCCGGGCGATGTGCTCGCGGACCCGCACCGCGACGTCGGGGTCGAGGCCGAGCGTCGGCTCGTCCAGGAACAGGAGCTCGGGGTCGTTCACGAGCGACTTGGCCAGCGCCACGCGCTGCTTGAGCCCGGTCGACAGATCGGAGTACGGAACACGGCGGTACGGGCTGAGCTCGGTGAGCTCGATCAGCGCGTCGACACGCCGGCGGAGAGCCACCCCGCTCAGGCCGTAGAGCCGCCCGTAGAACGCGATGATCTCCCCGACCCGCAGGCTCCAGAGGAACGACGGCCGTCCGCTCGCCATGTTGAGCCGGCGCCGCAGCGCGGGGGCCTCGCGGACGACGTCGAGGCCCAGCACCTTGACGGTGCCCCGGTCGGGCGTCAGCAGCGTGGCGAGGATCGAGAGCAGCGTCGTCTTGCCCGCGCCGTTGGGGCCGAGCAGGCCGACGATCGCGCCGCGCTCCACCGCCAACGAGACGCCGCGCAACGCGTGGGTTTCCCGGCGGCGCGGCCACCCCGAGCGAAATGTCTTCTCGACGTCACGCGCATCGATCGCGAGCATACCCAGGGATGATACCATCCGGCCCATGGCGGGCCCGGACGAGTGGCGCTGTGCCGCCGTGACGGTGCCGCCCGGCCACAGCGCGACGTTTCGCCTCGAGCGCGCCGGGCGCACCGTGAGCGGCTTCGTCGTGAACCACGACGGCCACTACCGCGCGTACGTGAACCGCTGTCCGCACGTGGGCACCCCGCTCGACCTCTGGCCCAACGAGTTCTTCACCGAGGACGGCCGCGCGTTGATCTGCTCGACCCACGGCGCCGTCTACGAGCCGACCAGCGGGCTCTGCACAGCCGGGCCCTGCGTCGGCGACCGGCTGACCGCCTTGCCGCTGGTGGTCGACGGCGCGACGCTCGTGGTGCGATTGCCGCCGCCGACCGGATCGCCTGCCGCCGCCGCGGATGAGTGACCTCGACGAGATCGAGGGGGCGAACACGCGCTTCTATCAGGCGTTCGAGACGCTCGACCTGGCGCAGATGGATCGGGTGTGGGCCCACGGCGAGCACGTGAAGTGCGTCCACCCGGGCTGGCCGATCCTGGTCGGCTGGGACGCGGTGCGCTCGTCGTGGGAAACGATCTTCGAGAACACCGCCGAGATGCGGTTCACGCTGTCGGACGTGCGCGCCAGCGCCAGCGGCAATCTCGCCTGGGTGACGTGCACGGAGAACATCTTCTCGGAAGTCCGTGGCCGGCTCTCGGTCACCTCGGTGCTCGCCACCAACCTGTTCGAGCGTGGCCCCGACGGGTGGCGCTTGATCCACCACCACGCCTCACACGTCCTGACCGCAGCGCCGGACGACGCCGCGCCGGAGACACCGCCTTGATCGTCACGCGCTCGAAACCCAAGTTGTGGCTCGGAGCCTTCGTCGGCTTCTACCGGCCGGGAGTGGAAGACGTCCGCCGGCTCGATCCAGTCTCCAAGTTCCTCTACTCGGCCCGCAGCGTCATCCTCGTGATCTCGGCCCAGGCCGCGATCATCGCCGGGCTCCTCGCCGCCGCCGCCCGGCAGTTCGACGCGGTCGCCTTCCTCCTCGTGCTGGTGGGATTCGTCACCGCGCACATGATCAGCAATCTCAGCAACGACTACTTCGGCTACCGGCGCGGCCACGACACGGAGAGCTCCCCGCGCCGACGCTACACCGTGCATCCGCTCGCGAGCGGAGTGCTCGAGCCTCGCGTCCTGGTGACCGGTCTCGCGATTCTGGCCGCGATCGGCCTCGCCATCACCGCGTACTTCGTCAGCGAGCGCGGGTGGCTCACGGTCGCGTTCGCCGCGACCGGCATCGCCGTCATGCTGCTGTACGACGCGGCGCCCGTCCCGCTGAAGAGCGTCGGCCTCGGCGAGCCCGCGGTATTCCTCGTGTGGGGGCCGCTCATGGTGGGCGGTGGCTACGCGATGATCACGGGCCACGTCTCGAGCGCCGCCCTCTACGCGTCGATCCCCTATGGGCTCGGCGTGATGTCCATCCTCACCGGCAAGCACATCGACCAGATGGACTTCGACTCCGCGCACGGCAATCGGACCCTGCCGGTACTGCTCGGCGAGCGGACCGCGCGGGCGCTCAACGTGGTCACGGTCGTCCTCATCTACGCCCTGACCGCGGTGCTGATCGCGCTCGGGCGACTCACGCCGTTCGCCGCGGCCATCGTCCTGGCGCTTCCCCGGGGCGTGCGCGCGGTGTCCATCATGAGTCAGCCGCGCCCCGCGGCACCGCCCGCGGGCTATGTCGGGTGGCCGCTCTGGTATCACCGGGTCTGCCTGGAGCACAACCGCCTGTTCGGCTGGAGCTACATCCTCGGCCTGGCCGCCGGCGCGGCCGCGTCCATCATGTGCTTCTGAGGACGCTAGGTGGAGCGACGCAGAAGAATGAAGCCGCCCCCCCGACCGATCTCGCGATACCCGTCGGCCGGTCGGGCTGAGAGCACGGCCTCGAGGTCGAGGATGTAGTCGCTCCGCCCGGCGCCGGTCGGATAGATGAAGATCTCACGACGCGCGGCGAGATGCGGCACCAGACGCTCGTTGGCGCTCACGGCCGCGCCGGCGGGGATCTGTCGCATGAGCTCGTGCGCCGCGTGCTGCGCAGGCCCGAGCCGCCACCGCGTCACCATGAGGTCGTTCGCCGTTCGCGCGGTGAGGAGCACGCTGGCGAAGAACCCGAGCGCGAGCACCGCCGGGGCCCGCCGCCAGTCGCGAATCCGCGCGTACCCCTCGACGGCCGCGAGCATCAGGAACGGGAGGACGAAGGCCTGATACTGCGAGCGGAACTGAAAGAGGACGGGATCGACGCTCAGGAGGTTCTGCGCGAGTCCCGGGAGCGCGGCGACGAGCGCGCGCGGGGCCAGCAGCGGGAGAAAGCCGAGCGGGAGAAGCATGGTGACGAGGTACACGAGCCTCCCCGGGGTCAGCGTCGTGCCGATCCAGCGCCACGGCCGCGCCACGAGGCTCAGGAGGATGTCGCCCAGCGACGAGCCGAGGTACGCATAGCGCTGAAGGTGCGGGTACGGTGCCCCGCGGAAGTACGGCATCACGTACTGGAGGTCGAGGGCCAGCACGAGCACGCTCGCCGCCGCGACGGCCGCGCCGAGCCGCCAGCGACCCCGCGCGAAGCCGAGCCAGATCCCGAAGCCGACCCCCGCGATGGCGGCGTCCTCGCGGCAGGCGAGCGTCAGCGCGAGCGCGACGGCGCACCAGGCGTAGCGCTGCGCGTCGAAAGCGAGGGCGGCGGCGATGATCAGCGTGATCGCGAACGCCTGAGGGTGAATGTCGCGGACGTTGATGCCGTGGAGCGAGGGGTTGACGAGGTAGAGCAGCGCGAAGGCGCCGGCCGCCGGCGCCGCGCCGAGCCGTCGCGTCGCGTATCCGAAGACGGCAAGGGCGCCCGCGGCGAGGACGACCGTTTGCACCACGACCAGGGCGGTGCCGCCGGGCGCGGCCCAGCCGAGCGGTGTCAGCAAATAGAGCACCGGCGAGAGATGATCGCCCCACGCGTGCATCGGCGGGAACGTCACGTGGGCACCGTAACCCGCGGCGATGCTCCAGACGACCTGGACGTAGTAGCCAAGGTCGAGGGCGTGGGTCCGGAGCGCCCAGTGACGGGTGACCATGACGAAGCCCGTTACGAGCGCATAGAGAAGCGTCCCCGCGGCGGCGGCCCGCGCGGGCGACAGTCGGAGCTCCGGCAGCGGCGCCACGAGCGCCCGGAGCGCCACGAGCGCCGCGAGGACCATGACGAGCTCGTCGGCGCGCGTGAGCGGGAGACCGCCGATGGTCCACCCACCAGTGGCCAGCAGCGCCATCAGGAGGACGGCGACACCAGCCGCCAGTGCCTCCAACGGGCGGGCCGCGCGTGTCACGGCAGACGAGTGTATCGGGCGCGCAGGCTGTCGAAGCGGCGCGAGCGGCGCAGACCTCGCTGGTTCAGCGTGAACCAGAAGAGGACGGCGAGAATCCGCAGTCCGTAGACGACCGAGGCGAGGAAGCTCGCCGACGACGCCTCGGGGAAGTAGCGCGTCGGGACCGGGATCTCGGCGATCCGGAAGCGCGCCGCGACCACCTGCGCGATGATCTCCTGGTCGAAGACGAAGCCGTCCGAGTTCGCAGGGAAGTTGACCGTCTCGAGCACGTCCCGCCGGAAGGCACGATACCCGGTGTGGTATTCCGACAGGGCCAGCCCGAACACGCGGTTCTCCAGCCCCGTCAGGAAGCGGTTCGCGAGGTACTTCCACCACGGCATTCCCTGGGCGAGCGCCGAGCCCTCCTTGAGGCGCGAGCCCAGGACCACGTCGGCGTCGCCCCGGACGATCGGCTCGACGATCTGCGGGACGAGCCGCGGGTCGTACTGATAGTCCGGGTGCACCATGACCACCACGTCGGCGCCAGCCCGCAGCGCCTCCGCGTAGCACGTCTTCTGGTTGGCGCCGTACCCGTAGTTGCGGTTGTGGACGAAGATCTCGAGGCCGAGCTGTCGGGCGACCTCGAGCGTCATGTCGGTAGATCCGTCATCGACCAGGATCACGAGGTTCACGGTGTCCTTCGGGATCTCCTCGTAAGTCAGCCGGAGCGTCCGGCCCGCGTTGTAGGCGGGCATGACGACGACCACCTTGGCCCGGCCGCTCGCGTCGCTCACGGACCCGTCCCCCCGCCGGCGTCCTTCGGATGGGCGAGCACGATGAACTGGTAGCCCAGAAGGCGGCGGGCCTTCCGGGCGATCACCGCGTTCATCGCATGGGTGGCGGCGACCCACCGCCGGTGCCAGCTCACCGGAAGGATCTGGTAGAGGGGCGCCGGGGTCGCGGTGAACCGTACGATGCTGAGCCCGGCATTGGCGAGCATCGCCCGGAGCGAGCGCTCGGTGAAGAATCTGAGGTGCGAATGGTCGAGGATCCCGCGATCGAGATACTCGAACCGCCCGAAGAGTAGCAGCAGCCGGATCCAGAGGTGGGCGATGTTCGGCACCGAGATGACTACGAAGCCGGTAGGCGCCAGGCTGCGGTCGAGCTCCACGAGGACGCGCAGCGGATCGACCAGGTGCTCCAGGACGTCGCCGTACACGATGACGTCGAATGGCCCTTCGCCTTCGGGGATCTCGCGATCGAGATTCGCTGTGATCATCCGCTCGCAGTGACGGGCCCCGCCCTGCGCGAGGACGGGGTCGCCCTCGATCGCCGTCACGCGCCAGCCATGATCCGTGAGCTTGCGGCTCAGCAGGCCGTCCGCCGCGCCGACGTCGAGCAGCCGTCGGCCCCGCCCCTCGCCCAGCCAGCGCATGATGATCGAGTGGCTGCTGTGAGGGTCCGGCTTGAGGACGTACCTCGGCGACCGGCTCATCGCTGCATCATCGAACGCCTGGCCCTCGATCGGCAAGATTCGAGTAGAGCCGGCGCCCGCCGGCGCCGCGCCTACGTGACCTTCACGAGCGCGTCGTTCGGCAGGCGCCGCAGGAACTCCGCCAGCGCGCCCTCGAGGTAGCCCCGATCCCGGGACTCGAGCGTCACCTTGACCTTGTACTCGGGATTGGAAAACTCGGGATACGAGCCCAGGAGCAGCAGCGGGAAATCCACGAGGAGCCGGTTCAGATAGTCGGCGAGCGTCCCTTCGCCGATCGCGACGAACACGTTCTTCAGGTGGATGGGCTGGTCGCGGAACCGCTCGCGGATCGACTCGAACTTCTGGCGGAAGATCTCGGGCACGCCCGGCAGGATGTAGACGTTCCGGATGAGGACCGTCGGAAAGCGGACCGTCTCGCCGCCGACCAGCTCGGCCCCCTCGGGCGTCTCGGCCATCTTGAGGTGCGACTCGTTCAGGCGGTCTCGGAAGTGCCGCTCGAGGATGCCCACCAGCAGCGGATGGCGGACGACTTTGACGTCCATCGCCCGCGCCACGCCCTCGATGGTGACGTCGTCGTGGGTCGGTCCGACGCCGCCCGACGTGAACACGACGTCGTGGTCGCGGCTGACGGCGGCGACTTCACGGGCGATCAGCTCGATCTCGTCGGGAACGACCGCGATGCGGCGCACCTCGACGCCGAGCGCGCGGAGCTCACGGCACAGGTACGCGGCGTTGGCGTCGGCGATCTTACCCGAGAGGATCTCGTTGCCGACGAGGACGATTCCCGCGGTCTTCGGCATGGCCCCAGGCGATTCTACGATGCTAGAATGCGATCGTCCACGGGAAGGAGACGTGATGATCCAACTGAGCGGCTGGGCGCTGACGCTCGGCGCGTCGTCGGGGTTCGGCGAGGCTGTGAGCTTGGCCCTGGCGCGCGCCGGACTGAATATCTTCGGGGTCCACCTCGATCGCAAGGCGACGCAAGGCAACGTCGAGCGGATCGTGGGCGAGATCAAGGCGCTCGGCCGCGAGGCCTTGTTCTTCAACGTCAACGCCGCCGACCTCGACAAGCGCGCCGAAGTGGTGGGCCAGATGGAGCGGGTCCTCGAAGAGCGGGGCGAGCCGGGCACCGTGCGCGTGCTCCTTCACTCGCTCGCGTTCGGCACGCTCAAGCTCTACGTCGCCGACCCGATGAAGGAGGCCGTCACGCCCGCGCAGATGGACATGACGCTCGACGTCATGGCCCACAGCCTCGTCTACTGGGCGCAGGAGGTGGTGGGGCGCGGGCTCATGACGCGCGGCGGACGCGTTTTCGCGATGACCTCGTCCGGCGGGACGCGGGTGCTGCCCTTCTACGGCCCGGTGTCGGCCGCGAAGGCGGCGCTCGAGTCGCACATCCGCCAGCTCGCCTCCGAGCTCGCCCCGCACGGAATCACGGCGAACGCGGTCCGCGCCGGCGTGACCGACACGCCCGCGCTGCAGAAGATTCCGCGCCACGACGCGATCATCGCCGAGGCCCGACGCCGCAACCCGAGCGGGCGGATGACGACGCCCGAGGACGTGGCGCGCGCCATCGTGGTCCTCTCCCACCCGGACACGTACTGGATCACGGGCAACGTGATCGGCGTCGACGGCGGCGAAGATATCGTCGGGTGACCTACACCCAGGGGGTCGTCCTCGGCCTCGTCCAGGGTCTGACCGAGTTCCTTCCGGTCTCGTCCTCCGGTCACCTGATCCTCGTGCCCCACGTGTTCGGCTGGCCCGATCAGGGTCTCGCCTTCGACGCCGTCATGCACCTGGGCACGCTGGCGGCGCTCGTCGCGTACTTCCGGCGCGAGCTCCTCGGGATGGTCTCGGGGGCCCTCTCGCGCCGGCTCGCGGTGCTGCTGGTCCTCGCCACGATCCCGGGGGCCGTGGCTGGCGTCCTCTTCGGGAAGCTCGTCGAGACGGAGCTCCGGTGGCCGCTCGTCATCGCGGTGTCGACCGCGGGCTGGGCGATCGTCATGTGGGTCGCCGATCGTCGCGCCGCGGCCGCGCCGACCGGGCCCGGAGATCCCCTGGAGCGAGTCTCCCTGGGCCAGGCGCTCACGATCGGTTGCGCTCAGGCGCTGGCGCTGATCCCGGGCACGTCGCGCTCGGGCATCACGATCACGGCGGCGCTCCTGCGCGGCATCGATCGTGCGACGGCGGCGCGCTTCTCGTTCTTGCTCGGCATTCCGATCACCGCCGGCGCCGGGACGCAGAAGGCGCTCTATCTGGTGAAGACCGGACTGCCTCCTGGAGCGTTCGTGCCATTGGCCATCGCACTGCTCGCCGCGTTCGTGAGCGGATGGTTCGCGGTGTGGTTCCTGGTGAGCTACCTCAAGACGCGCTCGCTCCGGCCCTTCGTCATTTATCGTCTGCTGCTCGCCCTCGTGATCATCGCGGTGGTGCTGCGCGGTTGAGGCGGTCGGGACGGTGGGGCATCCCCCCTCAAATCCAGATGAGATCGAAGAGCCGGCAGGTGTTCGCCGAGATCTGGAACATCACGTCTTCCACCGGTAGCCGCTTGAGCTTGGCCACCTCTTCGGCGACCCGGCAGGCGAGCCAGGGGCCGGACGACATCGCCTCGAACTCGCCGCGGTACTTCCACGGCCCGTCGCTCTCGACCAGCAGGGCGTCGAGTGGGACGGCCGTCACCAGCTCACGATCGCGGTCGCGATAGACGACCTCCGGGGTGACCGAGACGAAATACCCCGCGTCGACGATCGCCTGCGTCACTTCCGCGGACGCCTTGTGCCAGTGGAACACGGCCTGCTCGACGCGGTGGCGCTTCAGAGCCTCGAGCGCGTTGGCCGCCGCACCGTGGGGCGCGTGCAGGGCCACCGGCAGATTCCAGCGCGCGGCGAGATCGAGCAGGCGGCCGAGCCGCGCGCGGCCCCGCGCCATGACCGCCGCCGCGTCGGACACGCCCTCGAGCGAATACCAGGGTAGCCCGATCTCCCCGATCCCGACGATCCGCGAGTGGTGCGCGGCGATCTGCGCCTCGACGCGCTCCAGATCTTCGTCGGTGAGCCCCCTCCAGTCCGGATGGAAGCCGAGGCACGCCCAGACCGACTTCGGCGCGGCGGCCGCGGCCGCGAGGGTCCGCGCGTTCGTCTCGACGTCGCACCCGACGGCGATGGCGCCCCACACGTCATGGGTCAGCGACAGTCGGAGCGTGTCCTTCAGACTGGCGAACGCGGGGTCATGCAGATGACAGTGGCTGTCGATGACCATCGCGCCCTCGCTCAGGTCCCCGCCACCACCATGCGGGCGATTCTGATCGTGGGCGCCACCGTCCGGTCGCGCAGGACCAGATCGTCGCCGACGCCATCGATCGCCGCCAGCATCGCCAGAAGATTGCCGGCCACCGTCACTTCCTCCACCGGATACGCCAGCTCGCCGTTCTCGATCCACTGCCCCGCGGCGCCGCGTGAATAGTCGCCGGTGACGCCGTTCACGCCGAAGCCGATCAACTCGGTCACGTACAGCCCGTTCTTGACCGATCGGATGAGCTCTTGCGGCGTCGTCTTACCCGGCAGCAGCATCAAGTTGGTCGTCGAGATCGAGACGCCGCTACCGTCCCGGCCGGCGTGGTGCGTGGACTGGAGCCCGAGCTTCCGGGCGCTGTAGGTGTCGAGCAGGTAGGACTCGAGCACGCCCTCCCGCACCAGCACGGTCCGCCCGGTCGCCAGCCCTTCGCCGTCGAACGGCCGCGAGCCGAGCGCCGCCGGGATCAGCGCGTCGTCGACGATCGTCACGGCCGGCGCGGCGATCTTCGTGCCCAGCCGGTCGAGCAGGAACGAGGCGCGGCGATAGAGGCTCGGCCCGCTCGCCGCCCCCGCGATCGAGCGCACGAGGCTCGCCGCCGTCTCCGGGTCGAACACGACGGGCACCTCGACCGTCTTCATCTTCCGCGCACCCAGGCGCCGCAGGGCACGGGCCGCCGCCGTCCGCCCGACCGCGACCGGGTCCTCGAGCCGGGCTCGCTTGCGCGCCGACGAGTACCAGTAGTCCCGTTGCATCTCGCCGTTGCGCGAGGCGATCGGCGCCACGCTGATCCCGAAGCTCGTCGTCGCGTAGTCGTGGGCGAAGCCGTGCGAGGTCGCGTACGCGTAGCGCGCCCTGCGATCGGAGTACTCGGCGCCTTCCGAGTTCGTGATGCGCGAGTCGCTCTCGAGCGCCGCAGCCTCCGCCCGGCGCGCGATCTCGATCTTCTCCTCGGGAGAGAGATCGTCACTAGCGTCCGCCAGATCGAGGTCGGGCACGCGCTCGATCAGCGCGGAGGGCTCCGGCAGCCCGGCGTGGGGATCCTCCGCCGTGACCTTCGCCAGCGCGGTCGCCTCGTCGACGACCCGCTCGAGGGACTCGCGCGAGAGGTCCGAGGTCGACGCGGCCGCCGACGCCCGGCCGGCGAAGACGCGGAGGGAGAGACGCTGCTCGCGCGAGTGCCGGAGGGTTTCGATCTCGCGCATCCGGACCGAGGCCCCGAAGTGGCTCTCCTCGACGAGGTAGCCGTCGGCGGCGGTGGCCCCACGCTGTGCGGCGCGCTTGAGCACCGAGATGAGGAGGTCGGTGTTCATGACCTCAAACCGCGGTGCCGCCGACCGTGATGCCGTCGATGCGGATCGTCGGGAGCCCGACGCCCACCGGGACGGACTGGCCGTCCTTGCCGCAGGTGCCGACTCCCTCGTCGAGCTTGAGGTCGCGCCCCACCCGCGAGACGCGCGTGAGCGCCTCTGGCCCGTTGCCGATCAGCGTCGCGCCCTTGACCGGCGCGGTGACGCGCCCGTCCTCGACGAGGTACGCCTCGCTCGCCGAGAAGACGAACTTCCCGTTCGTGATGTCCACCTGGCCGCCGCCGAAGGTCACGGCGTAGAGGCCGCGCTTGACCGATTTCAAGATTTCCTCGGGGTCGTCCCCTCCGGCGAGCATGAACGTGTTGGTCATGCGTGGCATCGGCGGGTGGGCGTAAGACTCGCGCCGCCCGTTGCCGGTGGGCTTCATGTCCATGAGCCGCGCGTTGAGCCGATCCTGCATGTACCCGGTGAGGATCCCGTTCTCGATGAGCACGGTGCGGCCCGTCGGCGTGCCCTCGTCGTCGACGTTGAGCGAGCCTCGGCGATTCGGGATCGTCCCGTCATCGATCACCGTCACCAGTTCCGAGGCGACCTTCTGCCCCATCCGTCCGGCGAAGGCCGAGGTCCGCTTGCGATTGAAGTCGCCCTCGAGGCCGTGCCCGATCGCCTCGTGCAGGAGAATGCCCGGCCAGCCGGGCCCGAGCACGACGGTCATCTCTCCCGCGGGCGCGTCCACCGCGGCGAGCTTGAGCGCCGCCTGGCGCGCCGCCTCGGCGGCGAACCGGCGCCACCGGCCCTCTTCCAGGAAAAAGTCGAAGGTCACGCGGCCGCCGCCGCCGTACGAGCCGATCTCCCGCCTGCCGCCGTCCTCCGCGATCGCCGTGACGCTCAAGCGGGTGAGCGGGCGGATGTCGCCGACCGTCCAGCCCGAGGCGGTCGCGATGAGCATGATGACCTCTTCGCTCGTCATCGACGCGATGACCTGCTTGACGCGCGTGTCGACCGCGCGGGTCTCGGCGTCGATGCGCCTCAGGAGATCGAGCTTGCGTGCGAGGTCGGTGACGATCGGCGGCTCGGCCAGCGTGTAGAGATCGTGAGGCCGACCGCGCGTCGGGAGCGCCAGCACGCCGGAGGTCGCGCCGCGGTCGGCGATCGCGCGCGCCTGACGCGCGGCCTCCTCGAGGTTCTTGATGGAGATCTCGTCGGTGTGGGCGTAGCCGGTCCGGGTTCCGGACTGGGCGCGCACCCCGGCGCCCTGGCTCACGTGCCGGGAGGCCTTTTTGACTGTGCCTTCTTCGAGTACCAGCTCTTCGTTGATACGGTACTCGAGGTAGATATCCGCGTCGTCGACCTTGCCGATGAGGTTGCCACCGAGGACGCGCTCCATGAGTCCCGACGTGATGCTGAAGCGATCGGAGAAGAAGCTCTCCGGACGAGAGGGAGCAAGATCTGTCATCGGTCGTTCGGCCTCCCGGGCCTTCGGAGGCCCAATCCTATCGTGCGCCCCGCCGCACCCCAAGCTTTTTGGATTCGATTTTCCCTATGGATTCATTCTAACCGGCCGGGGAAGGCCGGACCGACGGGTGAAAGCTAGCCAGTCGCTTGAAAGGCTTGAATAATCTCGTGGATGCGCCGGAGACCGTGCATGAGCGATGGCCCGGGCGCCAGGATATCGGCGCCGTCGATCTCGTGGACCTGTCCCGTCTTGATCGCCGCGATTTTCTCCCAGCCCGGCCGGCGCGCGATCAGCGCCGGATCGACCGGCTTGCCGCACCAGGAGGCGAGGATGATCTGGGGGTCGCGCTCGACGACGGCCTCGGACGTCACCACGCGACCCGGCGCCGCGTGCCGGTCGCGGAGCTCGGCGAAGACGTCGCGACCACCTGCGATCTCGATGATCTCCGACACCCAGCGGATGCCGGCGATGAGCGGATCCATCCACTCCTCGAAGTAGACACGCGGGTGATGCGGCCACACCGCGGAGTACTCGCGGATCTGTCGGACCTCGTCGGCGATGTCCTGGATCACCCCGCGCGCCGCCGCTTCGCAGCCGAGGGCGGCGCCGATGAGGAGAATCGTTCCGAGGATCTCGTCGAACGAGCGCTGGTTCGTGCAGAGCACGCTCACGCCGGCACCGATCAAGTCGCGGACGACGTCACGCTGAAGGTCGGAGAACGCCAGCACCAGATCGGGCTCGAGCGCCAGGATCCGGTCGAGCTTGAACGTCGTGAAGCCGCCGACTCGCGCCCTCTCCCGTGCGGCCTCCGGCCGCCGAGTCGTGCCCGGGACGCCGACGACTCGGTCGCCGGCGCCCACCAGAAACGCGATCTCGGCGGTCTCCGCGGTGAGGCAGACGATCCGCTGCGGAAAGTCGGCGCGACGCGCCCCGTACATCGCGCGCCGAGCTACCCCTCGTAGGTCTCGCGCTTGGCCAGGCCGCGCTGGGACGCGAGGTAACCCTCGCGCGTCATGGGCGGTCTGGCCTTGGCCAACACCTCGCGGGCAGCGGCGGCGCCCTCCCCGAGCATGTCCACCACCATCGCGGCCAGCGCCTTGGCAGGGCCAAGGTACGCGAGCGGCTTGTCGACGATCTCGAAGTCGGCGCCGTGGCCGGTGCCGCGGGCGCCCCCGATGTAGGGATGGAGCACGGGCATCACCTGGGAGAGGTCGCCCATGTCGGTCGAGCCCGTCCGGTGGCCGATCTGGCGGTAGTGCTCCTCGCCCAGGAGGCCGGCGACGTTGTCCTTGAAGTAGCGGGCCATGATCGGGTCGCAGGTCATTGGCATGTAGCCCGGAAGCGTCTCGATCTCGACCTTGGCCCCGAGCGCCAGGGCGCCGGCCCGGAGCGCACGGTCGACCTTGCGGTTGGCGTCGAGAATCGCCTCCATCGTCCGGCCGCGCACGTACGTCTCGATCCTCACCTCGCCCGGGATGACGTTCACCTGCGAGCCACCGTGGGTGATGATCGGATGGACGCGGATCGTATCGTCGTCGCGGAACGTCTCGCGGATCGCGTTGATTCCCATCAGGCCGATCTGGGCCGCGTAGAGAGCGTTCACCCCCATGTGGGGGGCGCCGCCCGCATGCGCCGCCCGGCCGACGTAGCGCACCGTCTTCACGATGCAGCCGTTGTTCGAGGCGGGCACGCCCGCCTTGCCATCCTCCGCGCGCGACGTCGTGTGGATCATCATCGCGAGGTCCACGTCGTCGAAGTGTCCGAGCCGCAGGAGCTCGGGCTTGCCGCCCAGGAATTCGAGCTTCCCGGCGCGCGCCTGGGTGATGCGCCACTCGATATCGCCGTATTCCTCGGCCGGGACGGAGAAGAACGCGACACGGCCGGCGAGCTGGTCGAAGGCCTTGGCGTCCAGCAGTCCGATCGCCGCGCCGAGCATGCCGGCGATCTGGGCGTTGTGGCCGCAGGCGTGCGCGGCGCCCGTCGCCGGATCCCCCTCAGGATGCCCGGCGACGACCAGCGCGTCGAGCTCGCCGAGGATGGCGAACGTCGGCCCGTCGCCGGCACGGCCGCTGGCATCGGCGCGGACGCCCGTCAGGGCGAGGCCCGGCCGCGGGACCAGCCCGAGCTTCTTGAAGGTCTCCTCGACGAGACGAGCGGTCTTGACCTCCTTGAAGCCGAGCTCGGGATGGCGCCGGATCTGCTCGCCGAGCCCGATGATCTCCTCCCCGCGCCGATCGATCGCCTGATAGACCCGGTGCTTGAGCTCGTCCCTGGTCATGTCATCCTCTCCGTCGGTCACGAATTTCTGGAAGCCGCCCGACATTCTACTGCCGCTCGGCGCGTCGCGCCTGCATACTGGCGGGAACCGATTCCGCTCGAGCCGAGAGGGGCACATGGACGTTCTGCACGCCGTCATCACCAGGCTCTCTCTGGACTCCCACCATGTCGTCGAGGCAGCCGGTATCGTGGTCCTCGGGCTCGTCTTCTACTCTTACGCACGACGGTGGTTGGAGTCGATCGGGCAGGTCGATCGCCGTCAGCGCATCCCGAATCGCGCCCTGCTGAACGGTCTCGCGTTCGGGCTCCTGGCGGTCGCGTTGATGATCTCGCGGATCGAGGTGGGCCAGGGCGCGTTCGTCGATGCCCGGGCGGTTCCGATCGCGCTGGTGACCCTGGTCGAGGGCGGCTGGGCCGGGCTCGTCGCCGCGCTGGTCGCCTCCGCCTATCGGGTGTTCTGGCTCGGCGGTCCCGGCGCCTCGGCCGGCGTGCTCGGGCTCCTGGCGACTGCCGGCGTGGCCACGCTGACACTGGCCTGGGCCCGGCGCCGCGGCGGCGTTCGCGCGCGCCACGCCTTCGCGCTTGGCGGTCTCGTGTACGTGATCACCTTCGCCTCGTTCCTCGTCCTGGGTGCCCGGGGCCTGCAGATGTTCGCCCGCGACTGGCTGCCATTGCTGGTGGTCAGCGTCGGCGGCATCGGAGGCTTTGCCCGGCTCTTCACCGACGTCGCCAACGCCCAGGCGGCGGAGGCGGCGCGACGCGAAGCAGCCGAGCTGCGCGCGGTCACGCTCCTCGCCCGTGCGGCGGCGCACGAGATCAACAACGCGCTCATGGTCGTCGCCGGCGGGCTCGCCATCCTCGCCCGGCGGCTACCGGTGGACAGCGAGGATGCTCAGTGGGCGGCGCGCGCGCGCGAAGGCGTCAACAACGTCAAGGACATCATCACTCGCATGAACGCCATCACGCAGATCGAGGAAGTGCCGGGGCGGGGCATGCTGCCCCCGATGCTCGACATCAGGCGGTCGAGCGGATCGGGCTAGACTTCCTCCGATGGAGTCGGAGAAGACGGGGCGGGGGTGCGGCAGGGGTCGACGGACCACGCTGCACGCGTTCGCTGCCCCGCGGCGGCTGGGCTCCATCCGGACGCGCGGTGCCCGCCGCCGGTTGCCGGGAACGGGTCCTTTCGACCCCTGCCGCACCCCGCCCCGCCTTCTCCGGTCCCTCGGGATGAGCGTCGCTTCGGACCGACCACGAGGCGCGCGCCCGGCCGACGTTGCCTCCGTGCCCCGCGGGGCGCGCTTCATTCGGGGCCGAGGACGTGGAAGCCTTCGCGTTCGGCGGCGGCCGCCTGGCGAGGGTCGAATGTGACGAACTCGAGGGTGCCGGGCTCGTGCTCGGCGGCGACGAGGGCGGCGCCGATGTGGAGCGCGTCCGACGCCCGGAGCGGATGAGTCCCAACGATGCGCTCGGCGTGCCGCCGCACGATGTCCGCGGCGGTCACCTCCGACCAGCGCTCCCACGCGTCCAGGAAATGCCGCCGCACGAGCCGGAGCTGCCGGACCGAAGCGGGCTCGGCGCGACCACGCCGCGCCAGCGCCGCGAGCAGCTCCAGTCGCGCCAGCGTCCAGACCACCACGTCGGGGTCTTCGCGGAGCCGGCGCACGGCGGGCCCTGACTCGCGCTCGGCGATGAACAGCGGTACCAGGGCCGACGTGTCCCAGAACCTCACCAGCCGCGCTCGCGCTCTTCCAGAAGTCCTCTCAATACCCCGCCGGGGAGCCGCGCGGGCTTGCGGGCCGCCAGGCCGGCGGGCCGACCTCCGGTGCCGCGCCGGATGAGCCCCTGGCGCTCGAGGCGCGCGAGCCGCTCCGACGCGCCCCGGGCCCCCGAGGCCGGCAGCGGCACCAGGCGAGCGACCGGCTCGTCCCGGTCCAGCACGAGCACGGAACCGCCTCCGCGGACGTGCGCCAGGTAGCGCGACAGGTTGTTCTTCAAGTTAGCTATCTTGGCCTTCTTCACATGGCTATGTTAGCCATGTCACGACCGGCCAAGTCAAAGCCTTTGTGCATCGTGGAGGTGCGTGCGCACGGGGCCGGGAGGAGCGTGCCGCCCTACCGGGCTCCCCGTCGGATGAAGCGGTCGGGCAGGAAGTCCTTCACCGCGATGCTCGGCTGGCCGATGGTGATCCAGTCCGTCATGAGCCGCGCGGTGATGGGCGCCAACAGGATCCCGTTGCGGAAGTGCCCGGTGGCGACGAACAAGCCGTCGACACCCGGCCAGGGGCCGAGCACCGGAAGGCTGTCCGGCGCCCAGGGTCTGAATCCGCACCACGTCCGAGCGATCGGCAGCTCGCGCAACGACGGCACGAGCTCGATGGCGGCGCGAAGCAGGCCGGCGATGCCCTCGGCGGTCACGACCCGCTGAAACCCTGCGCGCTCGACCGTCGCGCCGACCACGAGCTCCCCCGAGGGCCGCGGGGCCATGTACGCCTCGCCATGGACGCAGTACGTGAGCACGGGCGGCACGTGGGCGAGGGCGATCATCTGGCCGCGGCGCGGCTCGATCCGAAGCGGCGAGCCGAGTGGCGCCATCAGCTCCGAGCTCCAGGCTCCGGCGGCCAGGAGCACCGCATCGCCGTCGACCCGTTCGCCCTCCGTCACGAGGCCCCGTACCCTGCCCCCCTCGAGGATGAGATGGGACACGTTGCACCCCGTGTTGAGCTCGACTCCCGCGGCGGCCGCCGCCTGGGCGTAGGCGAGGACGAGCCGCTGGTTGTTGAGCCAGTGGTCGCCTTTGACGAAGATCGCGTGGCGGATCTTCGGCGACAGAGCCGGCTCGAGTGCCTGGACGTCACCGCCTTCCAGCACCTCGACGCCGAACTCCTTGTTGACGGCCCACGCCTCCGCGTCGCGGCGCGTCTGGGTCGCGGACATCGGATAGATCGTCCCGCGGGTGACGTACTCGACGTCGATGCCGGTGCGCTCCTGGAGCTCACGGACGACCCCGGGATAGAGTCGCCAGCTCGCCAGGGCGAGCTGGGCGAAGTTCGTGTCAGTCGAGTCGCCCAGGGGCGCCAGGAGCCCGGCGGCGGCGCTCGAGGCTTCGGCGCCCGCGGTGGCCCGCTCGAACACCGTTACCTGGCATCCCGCCTTCGCGAGCTCGTACGCGGTGGCGCAGCCGATGATCCCGCCGCCGACGACGAGGACCTTCAAGCCCCCTGCTCCAGCGCGTCGAGAAAGCGGCGGGTCGCGGCGGCGGGAGACTCGGCCGCGATGATCGCCGAGATGGCGGCGACGCCGCGGGCGCCCGCCCGCAGCACCTCACGCACCCGCTCCGGCGTGACACCGCCGATCGCGATGACGGGCAGGCGCACCGTCGTCGCGACCCGCCCGAGGCGCTCGAGGCCCTGCGGCGGGCCGTAGGGGCGCTTGGACGGCGTGTCGTACACGGGACCGAAGACCACCCAGTCGGCGCCCTTCAGCTCGGCCTCGACCGCTTCCTCCAGGGAATGCACGGACACCCCGATCCGGAGCCGCTTGTCGGCGATCGCGCGGATGTCTTCGATCGGGAGCGACGTCGAGGTGCGCTGGACGGCGTCGGCGCCGACGGCCAGCGCGACGTCCACCCGGTCGTTGACGATCAGGAGCGCCTCGCGATCGAGTGTGAGCGCGCGCAGCCGCCGACACACGAAGGCGAGCTCGGCGGCGCCGAGGTCCTTTTCGCGCACCTGCACGGCCCGCAGGCCCGCCGCCAGGCAATCGCCCACGACCGCGGTGAGGTCGCGGCCGCGCGTCTGGGTGCGGTCAGTGACGAGGCAGAGCCTCAGCTCGTCCAATCGGGCACGCCCTCGAGCGGCGAGGACGCGGTCGCGTAGAGCTTCTTGCCGATCCGGCCCGCGCGCGACGCGAGCCGCCCGGCCTCCACGGCCAGCTTCATCGCGCGCGCCATGTCGACCGGATCCTGCGCGCCCGCGATCGCCGTGTTCATCAGGACGCCGTCGCAGCCGATCTCCATCGCGATCGCGGCGTCCGAGGCGGTGCCCACTCCGGCGTCGACGATGACGGGGACGGTGACCGTCTCGAGGATGATCTTGATGTTGTACGGGTTCCGGATCCCGAGGCCCGAGCCGATCGGGGCGCCGAGCGGCATGACAACGGCGGCGCCAGCATCCTCGAGCTTCTTCGCCATCACCGGATCGTCGTTGGTGTAGGGCATGACGGTGAACCCCTCGCGCGCGAGCGTCTTCGTCGCCTCGAGGAGCCCCAGGACGTCCGGAAAGAGCGTGCGCGGGTCGCCGATGACCTCGAGCTTGACCATCTCGCCCAGCCCCGCCTCGCGCGCCAGGTAGCACGTGCGGATCGCCTCGTCCGCCGTGTAGCAGCCCGCGGTGTTCGGCAGGAGCGTGTATCGCGTGGTGTCGAGGTGATCGAGGATGGACTCGCCCGACGGCAGGCTGACCCGGCGCAGGGCTACCGTGACGATCTGGGCGCCCGAGGCCTCATGGGCCTGCTTCATGACGTCCATCGACGCGTACTTGCCGGTACCGACGATCAGACGCGACGAGAACTCCTTGCCTCCGATGACCAGATTCGTGTCGCTCATGGCTCTATCCCCCACCCATCGGTCTGACGATCTCGACCTTGTCCCCTTCCCAGAGCTTCACCGACGCATACTCGCTTTTGGGCGTCACCTCGCGGTTGACCGCGACGGCCGTGAACCGGCGGTTGACACCGAGGACGTCGAGGAGACCATCCACCGTGATTCCCGCCTCCACCACCATCGGATTACCGTTGACCATGATCTTCATAAACAAAACGGCCGCGCCCCTTCACGGGTGCGGCCGCTCGATTCTCGTCGTCGTGTTCCCTTCGCTGGAATTACCCAGTGCAGGTTCGAGGGGTCCCGGGCCGCACCCGGTTCTCAGGAATCCTCCCCCCACGACGCCAAGGCGGAGTATACCACCGCGCCGGCGGGACCCGTGCTCAGGCGAGCGTGAGCTGGCGGCCCGGCCTGGCCATCACACGCGACAGCGCGCCCTCCACCCAGCTGGCCCCCGCGGGGAGCACGACGGACGCCGAGCGCACGTGAAACGACTGGGGATCGCGCCCCGGAGCGGGCGCTCCCTGGTCGCGCAGGGCGCGGGCGGCGTTCATGAGGCGCCGGCGCACGTGGATGATGGCCGTGTCGCTGCTGCCCAGGTGCTCGAGGGCTCGATCGACGATATCGCCTTGGCTCTCCTGGATCGCCTGATCCTGCACGCCGAAGCCCGGGATACCGCAGAACATGCGCGTCTGGTGCGCCTCCCAGTCCATCTCGTAGTCGTTGCCGCGGTTCGCCGCCGTGCGGATGTCACCGTAGGGCTCGGAGGTCGGCGCCAGGTAGTCGCAGACGTGGGCGCCCTTGCCCGCGATGTTCAGGGCGATCTCCTCGCGCGTCAGTGCCCGGTCCGGGTGCCAGGTGACCATCCAGTTGACGACGTTGGTGTCGTCCATCGGCACCCAGATGTGCGATTGCGTGATCTTCTCGTCGAGGTCCGTCGGCGGCATCGTGTAGAAGGGCATCAGGAACTGGGTGACCCGCCAGAGGTGCTGCCCGTCGGCGCGCGTGCGCTGTGCCCCGATCAGCACGCCGTAGTCGGTGTCCACCACCTCGAACCGCGGCGCCCGGTCCGCCGTCTGCACCGCCACGCCGATGCCGAAGCTCGCCTGGTCCAGCGCGCGGTTGATTTCGGCGTCTCGGTGATCGAGCGGAGCGTGGAGGAACGAGATGTGGCTCGAGTCGATGCCGCCCTCCATCGCCTGGAACCAGTTGCACTCCTGCACGCGCTTGGACGCGAACGAGTTCGCATCGGGCAGGAGCGTCCATTCCAGATGCGGCAGCGGAGGCGGCGGGCTCGTCGGCCCCATGTACGCCCAGACCATGCCGCCCCGTTCCTCGCACGGGTAGCCGACGTGGCGGATCTTCGCGGCGAAGCCGGACTCGGGCGGCTCGTTCGGCATCTCGAGACATTGGCCGTCCATCCCGAACTTCCAGCCGTGATACACGCAGCGCATTCCGGCTTCCTCGACACGACCGAAATAGAGCGAGGCGCGCCGGTGCGGGCAAAATTCCCCGACGAGCCCGGGCCGGCCGTCCTTGGCGCGGAACGCGATGAGGCGCTCGCCGAGCAACTTCACGCGCTTGACCCGGCCGCCGGCCGCGACCTCGCTCGATAGCACCACCGGAATCCAGTACTGCCTCACGAGCGCGCCCATTGGCGTGCCCGGCCCCGTCCGCGTCAAGAGCTCGTTGTCTTCCCTGCTCAGCATGAGTTCCTCGCTCCCATGGCCCCCAGGACGATTTCGGCTCGCCCGGTCAATTCGGCCGGCGGTACACCAACATGTAACGGTACATCCCTTCGACGTTCAACGGGATGAAGTCCACCGCGAAGAGGATTCGCTCCTTGAGAAACCGCACCACGATCGAGTTGTCGGAGTGGTTCTTCCCCTCGTACGAGAGCTGCACGAGCGTGCCGCCGAGATCGGACGGGCTGGTTGAAGCGCCGCTTGATCTCGTCCTTGAGCCACTGGGCGGCGCCGGCGTCGATCGGATCGGTGACGATCACGCCGGCCGGGGTCACCGCGAAGACCGAGTAGTGGTTGTTGTTCCGGAACCGGTAGACCTCGCCGGCGATCTTGGTGATCTCCCGGACCGGCTGCGCCGGCTGCTGCGCGAGCGCAGTGAGCGCGGTGAGCAGCACGAGAGGGGCGGCGATGCCCAGGGAGCGCCTGATCATGACGCTTCCGTGATGGCCTTGACGGCCGTGGGGTTCTCGAGGGACGAGAGGTCGCCCGGCTCCTTGCCCAGGTAGGTCGCCCGGATCACACGCCGCATGATCTTGGCGCTCCGGGTCTTCGGCAGATCGCGCGTGAAGAGCAGGCGCTCGGGCTTGAGCGCCTTGCCCATCTGATGCGCGACCAGCTCGCAGAGCTCGGCGCGCAGGGGCTCGGACGGCGCGCGGCTCGGCCTCAGGACCACGAAGCAGACGATCGCCTCGCCTTTCACCTCGTGCGGCACGCCGACCACCCCTGCCTCGGCGACGGCGTCGTGCGAGACCAGCACCGACTCGACCTCCGCGGGGCCCAGGCGCTTGCCCGCGATCTTCAGCGTGTCGTCCGACCGCCCCTGGATGAACCAGAAGCCGTCCTCGTCCACGTAGGCCCAGTCGCCGTGGACCCACACGTTCGGCCAGCGTGACCAGTACGTCTCCTCGTAGCGCCGGGGGTCCTTCCAGAAGCCCTGCGTCATCCCCGGCCACGGCGCCGTCACCACCAGCTCGCCGACTTGCCCTCGCACGGGCCGGCCGTCCTCGCCGAAGCAGTCGGCCGCCATGCCCGGGATGGGCCCGGTGAACGAGCACGGCTTGATCGGCGCTATCGGGAACGAGCTGAGGATGCCGCCGGAGATCTCGGTACCCCCGGTGTAGTTGATGATCGGCACGCGCGCCTTGCCCGCGTTCTCGAAGAGCCAGCGATAGGGCTCCGGATTCCAGGGCTCGCCCGTCGAGCCGAGCACCCGGAGCGAGCCGAGTTCGTGAGCATGCACGTGCTCGGCGCCGTGAGGCATGAGCGCCCGCACCGCGGTGGGCGAGAGCCCCATGACGGATATCCGGTGACGCTCGACCAGCGACCAGAGACGGTTCGGCTTGGGATAGTCGGGCACGCCCTCGAAGAGGACGGCCGTGCCGCCGTGGAAGAGCCCCGCCGTGATGAGCATCGGGCCCATCAGCCAGCCGAGATCCGTCAGCCAGAAGAGACGATCGCCCGGGCCCACGTCCATCAGGTAGCCGAAGTCGTGGGCGCACTTGAGGAGGAAGCCGCCCTGCGTGAGCACCGCGCCCTTCGGCCGGCCCGTCGTGCCGGACGTGTAGATGATGAGGCACGGGCGGTCGAACTCGACGGGCAGCGCGGGGCAGGCGTCCGACTCCCTGGCGATCAGCTCGTGCCACCAGGCATCGCGCCCCTCGGTCCACGGAATCTCGCGCCCGAGCCGCTTGTAGACGACCACGTGCTCGATCGAAGGCGATGCGGCCACGGCCTCGTCGGCGGTCTCCTTCATCCTCACGACCTGGCCGCGGCGGTAGAAGCCGTCGGCCGTGACGAGCGCCTTCGCCTCGCAGTCTTGCAGCCGTGAGGCGACGGCCTGGGCGCCGTAGCCCGAGAAGCACGGCGTGTAGATCGCGCCGATCCGCACGACGGCGAGCGTCGCAATGGCCGCCTCGGGCGACATCGGGAGGAACACGCCGACGCGGTCGCCTTCGCCCACGCCCAGCCGCTTGAGCGCATTGGCGAGCTGGTTCACCTCGCGCGCCAGCTCGCGGTAGGTCAGCGTGCGGCTCCGGCCGTCGTCGCCTTCCCAGATGAGCGCCGCCTGCTCGCCCCGGCCGGCGTCGATGTGACGGTCGACACAGTTGTCGCTGAAGTTCATCAGACCGCCCTCGAACCAGCGCGGCCACTGCACCCCGCGCGAGACGTCACGCACGCGGGCGTAGGGACGCGTGAAGCGCAGGCCGAGGTCGCGTACCACCGCGTCCCAGTACCAGTCCGGGCCGGCGACGCTCCGCCGCTGGAGCTCCTCCAGCGAGCCGACACCGAGGAAGCGCATGAACCGCGCGATGCGCGTGCGCTCCGCGTACTCCCGGGTCGGTCGCCAGACGATCTCGCCCCTGCCGGTCTCGGTCATGACCTTCCTCCCGACAGGGCAGTGTACTCGGAGGGGGGCTACGGGGCCAACGTGCGACGCCGACCCGGTGCGGCTATGCGGTTGCGAGCTCCTCCGTCAGCAGTCCGGGACCGGGACGAGGCGCGCAGGTTTTCGATCTCGCGCGACTGGCGCTCGGTCTCGCTCGTGTCGGTCACGACTTCACGAGCTTGATGGGGCGTGGGATGAACCACGCCTCGTACACGATCACCCCGAGGAAGACGACCTTCATGATTCCGAAATTGGCCGCCAGGACCTTGTAGAACATGCCGAGCCCCATCGGCGGAAAGGTCACCCGCCAGGTCTCGCCACGCTGGGCGAGCACCTCGTTGATGAACGTCATGTTGACCAGATAGGCGGCCACGAGGAAGGACAGCGCGCCGACCACGACCGCGATCGCCTGCAGTCCGACGCTTCGCTTGCCGCCCGCGAAGCGCAGGGCTCCGTGGCCAACGAGCACGCCGATGACCACCGCCACGAGGCCGAAGCCGATCTTGGTGAGCACGGTGACGCCCCACCAGGCGAGGGCCCCGACGGTGCCGCCCAGGACGGCGCCCACCACCGCCATCGGATAGTTGACGTCCTGTGACATGCTCGTCACGCTGCTCCGGAGCTGGAGCTTGAGGATGTCGTAGCAGGTACGGCAGAAGACGCGGTCCTCCGCGGTGACGCGATCGCTCTCGCTCAGCGCCGACTGGCATCGCGCGCATCGTGTCGCGACTGGTGTCGCCTGGGACGGAGTGACGTCGGCCATGATGGTCCTCCCTCGCGCGAAACTGGGATAGATCCACCATAGGTTCTCGCTCGGCGTCGGGTCAAATATTGCACGCGGTTGTGCGTCGCCGCACGGCGACACTTCCCATCGGGGCCGGCGAGTCGTCGTACGCGGTCTGTAGTGCCGACGCGCGTCCCCGGGCTACACTGGTCTTGCGACATGCGGACCAGACTCGCGGCGCCGCTTGCCCTCGTTCTCCTGGCGGCCGGCTGCGCTTCGGCGCCGCCGGCGCGGGCGGATCGCGAGCGATTCGTCATGCGCGCGATCGCGCCGTGCGAGAAGAAGTACCCGGGCGTGCGCGTGCTCGGCTTCGACGACCAGGGACGGCTGCGTACGCAGGTGTCGCCGAGCAATATCGACGACCTCGCCAGGTTCCGGAGCTGCGCGCAAGACGCCGTGAAGCGCGAGCTCGAGGTCAGGCCGCTCGCCACGGGACAGCTCGCGCCGACCGCGCGCTCGAGCAATGTGCCGATCCAGGTCGCCGGCGCCGTGGTCCTGGTGCCGGCACTCCTCAACGGTGCCGCGGCAACGCTGCTCCTCGACACGGGCGCCAGCACCACCATCGTCCGGCCGGCGCTCGTCCAGCGCGCCGGGATCGAGGTCGCGCCGGACGCTCCCAAGATGGTGGGGGTCGTCGTCGGGGGACAGCGCTTCTCGTTGCCGTTCGTCAGGGTTCGCTCGCTGAGCATCGGCGACGCCGCGGTCGAGGGCATCGACGTCGGTGTCTTCGATGGGCTGGCGCACATGCCGGGCGTCGACGGCCTCCTCGGCGGCGACTTCCTCAACCACTTCAAGGTGACGATCGATCGCGAGAACCGTCGGCTCACGCTGGAGCCGTCGCGGGCGACGCCCACGACGTCGCGCGCGACACCGACCCCGGAGACGGCGGCGGCATTCCCGGCGCCGGGCGCCGCTGCCCGCGAGTGGGCCCTGCCAGTCTGGACGCCGGGCGACGAGTGGCGGCTGCGCTGGCAGACCCCGACCGGCGGCGGGACCTACGTTCGACGCGTCGAGGGCGAGGAAAACGTCGACGACGTGACGCACTACGTCGTCCGGTCGGGCTCGCGGCAGACCTACTACGTGAAGGCCACGCTCGGCTGGCATCTCGAAAAGCAGAACGGCGCCGTCGTGCTCCGGCGCACGCCGGCGATCGCGTATGACTGGCCGCTCCGGGTCGGCAAGTCGTGGGAGCTGAGCTACCGTCGCGAGGACGGCGACGGGAGTGTCCAGGACTTCTATCGCCGCTGCACCGTCGCCGCGGAGACGACGCTGAACGTCCAGGCCGGGGCCTTCCTGACGCTGTACGTCGTCTGTCGCGACGGCGCAGACCGCATCGCCTCGGAGGCGTGGTACGCCCCCGAGGTGAAGAGCATGGTGCGCGAGCGCATCGTCTCGGCCCAGGGCGACCGCATCGACGAGCTCGTGTCCTATACCGTCCGGCGGGCGCCGTGATCCGACACGACCGACTCCCTTCACCGTCTCGCCCGTGACGACGCCATGACGCCGTTCGCGACCATGCGCCGACCGGCCCGTCGTACCGCCGTCGCGCCGGACGGCTCCGACGTCCGAGTCCTGCTCGGTCTAGCCGGCGGCGGCATGGCCGAATTCCAGCTGGCCGCGGGCCAGGTCTCTACGGCGGTGACGCACCGGACCGTCGAGGAGATCTGGTACGTGCTGGGCGGTCGCGGCGAGATGTGGCGTCGTCAGGGAGAGCAGGAAGAAGTGGTGGCGCTGGAGGCGGGCGTGTGCATGACGGTTCCGCTGGGCGCGCACTTTCAGTTCCGCGCACTGCGGGACGGTGCCTTGACGGTGCTCGGGATCACGATGCCCCCCTGGCCCGGCGCCGATGAAGCGATGGTCGTGGCCGGCCCCTGGGCGCCGACCGTCCCCACCGCGACCCCTTGAGCGCGCTCAGCACGGCCCCGGCCAGGATGGGCCCGTACCGCGCACTCGATCAGCGTGCTGCGGGTGCCGCTCGGCTGACGGGTTAGCACCGGCGGTGATAGAATCCGCAACCGCCGGGCCGAGCCGCTCGAGGCCCGCACGAGGGACGATATGGCCGACGCGCGGATCGGTTTCGACGTGCCGGACAGTCCGGGGTTGTCGGGGAAGGTCGCGATCGTGACCGGGGGAGGCGCCGCCGGCGACGGCATCGGCAACGGCCGGGCCGCCGCGATCCTCCTCGGTCGGGCCGGGACGCGGGTCGTCGTGGTCGACCGCGACGCCGGGCTCGCGAAGCGGACCGTCGAGATGATCGAGGCGGGCAGCGGCGAGGCGCTCGCCTTTCAAGCCGACGTCACGCGTGCCGCCGACTGCGCGGCCATGGTCGAAGCCGCGCTCGATCGCTTCGGCCGCCTCGACTTCCTCGACAACAACGTCGGCATCGGCAGCCGCGGCTCCGTCGTCGACGAGAGCGAAGAGAGCTGGCGCCGGTTGATGACCGTCAACGTCGACAGCATGTTTCTCACCGCCAAGCACGCCATCCCCGCGATGCGGCGGACGGGCGGCGGCGCCATCGTCAACGTGTCGTCGATTTCCGCGCTCCGCCCCCGCGGCCTCACCGCCTACTCCGTCTCCAAGGGCGCGGTCATCGCGCTGACCCGGGCGATGGCGGTCGACCACGGTCCCGAAGGGATCCGGGTGAACTGCGTCGCGCCCGGCCCGGTCTACACGCCCATGGTCTATCAGCGGGGCATGAGCCCCGCCGCGCGCGACCGCCGGCGCAAGGCCTCTGCGCTCGGGATCGAAGGGACGGGCTGGGACATCGGACACGCCGTGCGCTTCCTCTTGTCGGACTTTGCGCGCTACATCACCGGCCACGTGCTCGTGGTGGACGGCGGCACGACGCTCTCGGCGCCCGAGCGCGACACCGGCGGCTCCGGAGGTTAGCGCGGCGCGGCTCCGCTCGCTGACGCCTCACACTGTGCGAACAAGGCTTGCGACGCGTCCCATCCAGCTCTTCTGCAGCCTCCTCTGCCTGCTCTCCCTCGCCGCCAACGCCAGCGCCCAGCCGATCCAGCTCTGGGGACGCTGGGAGCACAGTTTCCGTGCCCCCGCGACGGCGACACCCGATACCGAACTCACAGTTGAGCTCACTTCTCCATCCGGAAGGTTCGTCACGGTCGCGGGCTTTTGGGATGGCGGAGCGACCTGGCGGGTGCGCTTCATGCCGGCCGAGCCCGGCACGTGGCGTTACCGGACCCGCTCGATTCCACCGGTGGATGGCCTGGACGGACGGCGCGGCGAATTCGTCTGTGAGCACGCGACGGGAAGGACGCGCTTCCTGCAGCACGGACCAGTGCGAGTCTCCGCCAACGGTCGCTTTTTCGAGCACGCCGACGGGACCCCTTTCTTCTGGTTGGGCGACACAGTGTGGTATGGCGCGATCTTGAGCGCAAAAGTGGATTGGAACGCGTACCTGGCGGATCGCGCGCGCAAGGGATTCAGCGTCGTGCACTTCAACGCGGTGGCGCCGCGCAACGGTGTGCCGGCAGACGGGAATGGGGAGGTCTCGTTCGCCGGGGCGGACCAGCTTCAACCACCGGGCTCACTTCTCTCCCGACTGGCGACCGCGCCGCTCCAGCTCCTCGGCCTCAAGAAACAAGACAGGGTCAGGATGAATCCCCGCTTCTACCGTCGCCTGGACGAGCGAGTTGACGCGGTAAACTCCCACGGGTTGTTGGCGGCGATCGTTCTCACCTGGGGGCTGCGCCCCGTAGACTCCGGAAACGCCCTGCCGGAGACGGAAGTGGTCCGCTTGATTCGCTACCTGGAGTCGCGCTACGGGGCCAATCACGTCGTCTGGATCGTCACGGGCGACCATCCTTACGAAGGATTCAGTGGCGAGCGCTGGAAACGCATCGCGCGAGCGGCATTCGGCGGACGAGCCCACGCGCCGGTCACGACTCACCCTATGGGCATGCGCTGGCCCTGGGAGCGCTTCCGTGATGAGGCCTGGCTCGACTTCATCGTTTACCAGAGTGGACACGGCGACGACGCCGACACGCTGCGCTGGATTCACTCCGGGCCTCCGATGCAGCATTGGCAGGATCCGCCACCCCGGCCCATCGTCAACCTGGAACCGCCCTACGAGGGACACCTCGGATATCAGTCGGGCCGCCCACACAGCGACTACTCCACGCGCCGAGCCATTTACTGGAGCCTCCTGAACGCGCCGACCGCAGGCGTGAGCTACGGAGCCCACGGCGTTTGGAGCTGGCACACGGCCATCGGATCCCCTCCGACGGACCATCCAGACACGGGTGTCGCAAAGTCTTGGCGCGAAGCTCTGTCCTTGCCTGGAAGCACCCAGATGAGATACCTCGGGGAGTTTTTCGGCTCGATCGCCTGGTGGACGCTGCGACCGGACCCCAAGCTGCTCGCCGAACAGCCGGCAGGAGACGATCCGGCGCGTCACATCTCCGCATCGCGATCAGAGAAGGGCGACCTCGTAGTGGTCTATTTGCCCGTCGGCGGCAGCATGCGGTTGAAGGAGGGCGTCGTCAGAGACAGGCAACGAGCCGAGTGGTTCGATCCAAGGACCGGGCGCAGGATGACCACCTCGGCAACGCAGGACCAATTCCAGGCGCCAGATCAGCAGGACTGGGTGTTGCTGCTGAACACCAAATGAGCTCGTCCCTCCGAGCATGAGTCAACCGGCGCACGATCCCTTGCTCAACGCGCGGCGCACGGGATACACGCGTAGCGGATTCGGCGCCCAGTATCACGCCTATCGTCCCAAGCCTCCGACGGCCCTCGTCGAAGCGCTGTTGCAGCTGGCGCAGATGCGGCGCCCGCGGCTCGTGGTCGATCTCGGCAGCGGCACGGGGATCTCGGCCCTGCTCTGGGCTCCCCACGCCGAGCGTGTGCTCGGCATCGAGCCGCTCGACGAGATGCGAAAGATCGCGGAAGCCGGCAACCAGTCGCCCAACGTGCACTTCCAGGCCGGCGTCGCGCAGCAGACCGGACTCCGTGACGGCGTGGCGGACATCGTGACCTGCGCGCAATCGCTGCACCATACCGAGCCCGAGAGCACTCTGGCGGAGATCGGTCGGATCCTGCGCGTCGGCGGCGTCTTCGCCGCGTACGACTACGACTGGCCACCGATGATCCACTGGGAGGCCGAGCGGGCCTTTACGATCTTCATGGACCGCGTCCGCGCGCTGCGGAAGGGGCACGGGATCAGGAGCGAGCAGCAGCAGTGGGGAAAGGACGAGCACGTCGAGAGGATGCGCGGCAGTGGCCTCTTCCGGTATCTCAACGAGCTCCTCCTGCACAACACCGAGCTATGCACGGCCGAGCGCTGGATCGGGTTCGCCCTGACGATCGGGTTCGTGCTCCCCGTCCTCGACCTCGGCCTGTCCGACGCCGAGCTCGGAGTCACGGCGCTCCGCGAGGTCGCCGAGCGAACCCTCGGGGACCGCGGGCTGCCGTGGTACGTGAGCTATCGCGTCCGCGTCGGAGTGAAGTGAATGCCGACCGTGTTCTCGCACGCGATCGCGGGCACGGCGATCGGAGCGGTGCTGGTGGCTGGGCCGGCCCGCGTGCCGCTCTGGGCGCTCGGCGCCCTGTGCGCGGTGGTGCCCGACCTCGACGTCATCTCGCTTTACCTCGGCCTCCCGTACGATCACGTGCTCGGTCACCGCGGGCTCTCGCACTCGCTCCTCTTCGCGGCCGGACTCGCGTCGGTGATGACCGCCGTCGTGCGCCGTGCGCGACTGGCGAGTGGAAGCTCACCGCGGCTCTGGGCGTTTTTCTTTCTGGCGACCGCGTCGCACGGACTGCTCGACGCCATGACCAGCGGCGGCCTGGGGATCGCGTTCTTCGCTCCGTTCTCGGACACGCGCTATTTCCTTCCCTGGCAACCGATCGTCGTCTCGCCCCTGTCGATCCACGGGTTCTTCAGCCGGCATGGCCTGGTCGTGATGCGGAGCGAGCTCGGCTGGGTCTGGTTGCCGGCGGCCCTGGTCTTCCTCGTCGGTCTGGCCCTGCCGCGGCGCCGGCGGCAGACCGGGGCCGTTGTCGAAACGCGCCCCGGTCGCACGTCATAGGAGCGGATGTGCGAAGGGAACTTCGACAACCGAGGGAGGGCAACCCATGAAGTACACAGTCCTGATCTATGAAACCGCGGCCGACTTCACCACCCGCGCCGATGAGCAGCGAAAGGACGCCTACTGGGGCGCCTACCGCGCTTACACTAAGGCCCTGACCGAGGCCGGCGTGATGGTCGGCGGCGCCGGGCTCCAGCCGCCTCCCCTTGCCACGACGGTCCGGCTCAAGAACGGCAAGCGCCACGTGCAGGATGGGCCCTTCGCCGAAGCCAAGGAGCAGCTCGGCGGCTACTACGTCATCGAGGTCCCCGACCTCGACCGGGCGCTCGACTGGGCCGCGCGCTGCCCCGCGGCGGCGACGGGCACGGTCGAGGTACGCCCCAACCTGCCCCCGGCGGTGGGCTGAGCACGCGCCATCGGCGCGCGTTACGCGGCGGAGCTGGCGGCCCGGACTTCGTACGGCAGGCTCCTCGCCTACCTGGCGGCGTCATGGCGCGACGTCGCGGCCGCCGAGGACGCGCTCGGCGACGCGCTGCTGGCAGCACTCGAGACGTGGCCACGCGTCGGAGTTCCCGACAAGCCCGAGGCCTGGCTGCTGGCCGCCGCGCGGCGGCGGCTCGTCGACGCCGCGCGGCACGCGAAAGTCTCGGCCGCGGCCGCGACG
>Ga0066710_100000005_pt1 | contig 71460 bp, 69 predicted proteins | sample GraSoiAngelo_159_FD_79666 | JGI IMG/M metagenome (GOLD analysis project Ga0066710, IMG submission 79666) | Grasslands soil microbial communities from the Angelo Coastal Reserve, California, USA - 14_1009_16_40cm | ecosystem: Environmental > Terrestrial > Soil > Grasslands | place: USA... | reverse complement strand
TACACCTTCGTGTTCAGCGTGGCCTTCAAGGCCCGGTGGCCGGGGGCGAGCGCCAGCCGGACCGAGTTCGCCCTCATCCTCTTCAGCGGCCTGGTCGTGTTCACGCTTTTCACCGAGCCGATCCTTCGCTCGCCTTTCCTGATCGTGTCGAACGCGAACTACGTCAAGAAGATCGTCTTCCCGCTCGAGGCGCTCCCCTGCGTGGCCCTGGCCACCGCCCTGTTCAATGCCGGGGTGGGCTTCAGCCTGCTGCTCGCCGCCAGCGTACTGCTCGGCAGCTCCGTGCACTGGACGGTGCTGTTCCTGCCGCTGACCCTCCTGCCGGTGGCCCTCGTCTCGCTCGGCCTGTCCTGGCTCCTCGCCTCGCTGGGCACCTTCCTCCGCGACGTCGGCCCCGTGGTCGGGGTGCTCGCCCAGGTCCTCATGTTCATGACGCCCATCTTCTATCCGCTGGCCGCGCTGCCCGAGCCCTTCCGGCGAATCGTCGGGCTCAACCCGCTGGCCTTCGTCATCGAGCAGGTGCGCGGGCACATCTTCTACGGCCGGCCGCCGGACTGGCTGAGGCTGGCCGTCTTCATCGCCGCCGGCCTGGTGATCGGATGGCTGGGCCTGTCCTTCTTCCAGCGCACGCGCAACGCCTTCGCCAATGTCCTCTGAGGTGGTGGTGGAGGCCCGCGAGCTCGGCAAGTCGTACTACATCTACGCCACTCCCCAGGACGTCCTGCTCCGGCAGGTGTACGGCCAGATGGCCTCCATGCCGGGGCTGCCGAGGGTCCTGCGGGTGAGGGCGGAGGAGCGCGCCGCCCGCCACGGCCGGCGCTTCGACGCCCTCCGCGGCGTCTCCTTCGAGGTCCGCCGCGGCGAGGCCCTCGGCGTCATCGGCCGCAACGGCTCCGGCAAGTCCACCCTGCTCCAGATCGTGGCCGGGACCCTGGTGCCGAGCCATGGCTCGGTGGACGTGAGCGGCCGGGTAGGAGCGCTGCTGGAGCTGGGCAGCGGCTTCAACCCGGAGTTCACCGGCCGCGAGAACGTCGTCCTGAACGGCACGATCCTCGGCGCCTCGCCGCTGGAGATGCGGGCGAAGATGGCCGAGATCGTCGAGTTCGCCGACATCGGCGAGTTCCTCGACCAGCCGGTCAAGACCTACAGCTCCGGGATGCTCCTCCGGCTGGCCTTCGCGGTTCAGGTCAGCCTCGCCCCCGAGGTGCTGATCGTCGACGAGGCCCTGAGCGTGGGCGACGTCTTCTTCGCCCAGAAATGCGTCCGCCGCATCAAGGAGCTGCAGGCCCGGGGCACGACGCTGCTGTTCGTGTCCCACGACCTCGCCCTCGTCCGCGACCTCTGCGAGCGGGCCATCTACCTCCGGCAGGGCAGCGTGCGGTTCCAGGGGCCCAAGGACAAGGCCATCGCCCTCTATTACCAGTCGGGATCCGGCGAGCACCCGCTGCGCGTGCCGGCCCTCGCGGACGGGTTCGGGTCCGCGAGGGACCAGGAACTGTTGCGCGAGTTCAAGGCCCGCGCCTGCTGGGCGAGCGCGGAGGCCCCCCGCCCCGGCCAGGAAGCGCGGATTGCGGCCGTCGTGGCCGCCGACCTCGACGGCCGCCCCTGCCTCGACGCCCGCCTGGGGGACGAGCTCACGCTCCAGGTGCTCTACCAGAGCCTCGGCTCGACGCCGGTGCACTTCGCGGTGGCGATCAAGAACCGCTACGACCAGCTCATCTTCTCCGGCGGCTCGTACACCCAGCGCCTTCAACCGCCGGTCCTGGAGCCCGGTGAGTTCGGCGTGTTCGAGATCACGCTCACTTGCATGATCGAGGCCGGGGCCTACACGTTCCGCGTGACCCTGGGCGCCTCCCGCGAAGAGCTGAACCGGGGCATGAAGCTGGACGAGACGCCCTGGCTGGGGCCGCTGACGATACGGTGGGACTACGAGGCCGAGGTGGCGCCCTTCCTCGGGATGTTCGGCCTGCCGGCGGTGACCCGCTTCAAGCCGCTGCGGGAAGACTGAGGCTCATTCCGCCGCCGCCAGCTCGAGCCGCCTCAGCGAGCGCTCCACCTCGGCCCGGAGGGCGGGCTCCAGCTCGTAGCGCGGCGCCTGGCGGAAAGACTCCAGCGCGCGCTGCCGGTCGCCCAGCCGCTCGTGGCAGAGCCCCTGATAGTACTTGAGGGGCCCGAGGTGGGGCCGGCGGCCGACGGCGTACTTCTCGAGCAGGTCGAGGACGGAAAGGCTGCGCGCGTAGTCGCCCAGGAAGAAATGACACAGGCCCTCGTGGAAACGGAGGGCGTCGAGAGCATCCTGCGGGTAGCGGTCCTCGAGCTGCAGGCAGATGCGGACGAGTTCCAAGGCGTCGGCATAGGCGCCAGCGTTGAACTTCGCGTAGGCGAGCCGGGACAGCTCCGGATAAGGGTCGAAGCTTTCGAGGCGGGTCTCCAGGAGATCGGCCGGTATTTCGTCCAGCGCCCGAGCCTCCTGCTCCGCCGCCCGCGTTTCTTCCAGGACGGCGATTCCGGAGATCGTCCAGTTCGAGTCCTCCTTGAGGACGAGCTGGTCGACGACGCGCGCGGCCTGGAGGTCCACCTCGAAGATGCGGGCGGGGCTGCTCCCCACGAGCACGTGACCGTTGGGCAACCGCTCGAGGCCGCGCAGCCAGCCGGGGTGGGTGAACTCTCCCGACGGCCCTCCGCGGGGAAGCGCGATCGTGCGGTCGCCGTAGCGCAGCTCGGAGAGAGGCGAGACGGACCGGAAGAACCCGCGTTCGTCACGGAACACGTTGTGGCACATCGCCTCCAGCGTATCCGTGACCTCCAGGCCGGCCGCCGTCACCCGGTAGACCTCACCGGTGAATGCCGCATAGAAGTACAGCTCGCCCCGGTACCGATAGATGGAGTTGACGTGGAGGGTGTCGAGAGCGTCGTCGAAGTGGATCCGGAGGTCGTGGGTCGGGGGGCCCTTGGCCCAGCGCTCGTCGATCACGTCCTGCCCCTCGCCGATCTTGAAGATGCCGTCGGCGCCGGTGCAGGTGACCCAGACGCCGTCGTCCTCGCCGAACAGGTCGTGGATGCTCCCCATGTAGCGGTGGGAGACCATCCCCACGATGGCCATCTCCGCGGGATCGAGCAGGTAGATCGCGTCCGAGGCGGCGAGCCAGACCTTGCCCCGGTGGCGGGCGAGGCCGCGGAACCCACGGCGCCCCCCGCGGTTGCGGTAGCCCAGCTCGCTGTAGAGCGCGGGGGCGGCGATCGTCCGCACCACGCGCCGCGTGGCCCAGTCGATGGCGACCAGGAAGCCGTGGGCCTCCTGCGGCTTCGACGTCCTCAGCACGACCGTGGCCAGGATGCGCATGCCGAGCAGCCGAGTCTAACGGCGGGGGATGGGGGCCGCAACGCGGGCGCACGGCCGCCTCGTCGGCGGGGAGGCATCGCGGGCCACTCGTTGGTCCGGCCGCCCATCGCCATCCGTGTCGAACTCCTCCAACACGATCTGCGCCCGGGCGCGCTGGATCCAATGGTCCACCCGTCCGTCGCCGTCCTCGTCGCGCTCGACCCGGACGATACCGCCCGCGTCCGCCGGGAACCACCACTCGTCGGCCTGTCCGGGCCGGCAGCGCGCGAGACCCACCTTCTCGACGCTGCCATTCGCGTCGAAGAACTCCCAGCGGTCGACCACGTCGTCTCCGTCGGTGTCGATCTCCGCCCTCAGCAGACGGCCATCGGGAGCGTAGAAGGCCAGGAGCTGGGCCTTCCCGCGGCCCTTCGGGTCGTAGAGGAGCCGCTGCAGGCGCCCGCCGCCGTCGTAGAGCGCTTGATACGGCCCCTTCTGGACCAGGTAGGGGGAGGGAGAAGGAGAGGGCCGGGACGGCCGGCAGGCGGCCATCGCCACGCCGGCGGCAAGGCCCCACGCGCGTGCCGCCCGGGGCGCCAAGGCCTCTAGGGCCGCGCGGACACCGGGCTCATCCGCAGCGGAAGGACTTGTCGTAGGTCGCCGCCGGCACCAGGTTCAGCCGAGAGGCAGCCATGATGAACGGCTTCACGACGGCGAGGAAGGTCAGGTAGTTGGGGTAGTCTCGGAACGTGCGGGGGGGGCCGGCCACGAAGGAGTCGAACTCCTCCCGGGTGAGGCCCAGCCTCTTGATACAGAGGCCGATGACCTTCGGATCCTCGATCACATACACGTCGCGGAGTCGGGCCAGCGCCTCTTCCCGCGTCATCTGTCCGGAGCGCACCAGGGCCGAGTAGTTGAAGCGCCGCTTGTCGATCCCGAACTTCAGACGATAGACGTGCCAGATCAGGCTCTGATAGAGGTCGTCGAAGTAGTGGGCTCCGGTGTTCTGCCAGCCCAGCTCCTCCCTGATGACGGGCTCGATCTCTTTGCGGACGTAGTCCACGTGGTACATCGGCGTCACGGCCCGGATCCCCCGCAGGACCATGTAATAGAAGAGGTGCGGGAGGCCGAGGTTGAAGCCGGGGTCATCGGGCCGCCACCGGCGCAGGGCAACGCTGCCGAACCTCCTCTGCACGGCACTAAGGTAGCGGCCGTCCACGTAGGTCCAGCTCAGGGGGGCGATGCCCTCGGTGCGGAAGGAGTGGCCGGTCAGGATGGTCTTCACGCCGGCCCGGACGGCGGCGCCGTAGAGGGCGGCGAAGTAGCCAAGGTCCGTGCCCACCTCGAGCCCCGGCGTGGAAGCCTTCAGGAAGGCGATGCGGATGTCCTTCGACTCGCGCCAGTCCGAGGTGATGGTCCGCAGGTCGACGCCCAGCCGGGTGACGGCGTTCTTGATGTTCTCGCCCGCCACCGGGTTGTCGAAGCCGTCGTTGAAGTGGACGGCCAAGGGCCGCAGCCCCCACTGCTTCCGGGCCAGGTAGAGGAGGTAGGTGCTGTCGCGCCCGCCGCTGACCCCGACCACGCAATCGCAGGCGCGGCCGCGCCCGCGGCTCCGAACGGCGTCCAGGATGGCGTCCAGCTTCGCGCGCCCCGGCTCGCCGAGCGGATAGAGCCTCTCCAGGTTGTCGTGGACCCGGCAGAAGCTGCATTCGCCCCGCTCGCCGAACGAGATGCCGGGGGCGCTGGTGTCCATGATGCAGCGGGTGCAGGTCGGGCGCTCCGGCGCCGGCTCGACCGCCGCCTCCGTCTCCCAGGCCGGCCTCGTCGTCATGCGCGTCTGCGGACCTCGCCCACCGGGTCGGGCAGGGTGTCGAGCGGGTAGCCCCGGGCTCTCAGCATCTCGCCGATCTGCGTGCCCCTCTCCGCGCGGACGGGGACCTCCGCCTCCGCCACGATCAGCTCCCCCGCGAACTCGAGATAGGGACCGCGGGCGATGATACCGTGCTTGTCCACCGCCAGCGAGCATCCCACCATCTTCTTCCCCTCGTACGGACCCCCCACCAGATAGCCGACGCTGGTCGTCCCCATGATGACGAGGTCGTAGAGCCGGGCCAGGATCGAGAAGGGCCGCGTCCATTTCTCCTGGTAGGGATCCTCGGCCTCGGTCATGGAGTAGTCCACGGTCCACGAGGACGGAGAGAGGATGATCTGGGCGCCCATACGGGCCAGCACGTGCCCGATATGGAGGGCATCGTGGTAGTTGTCGGCGCAGATGTTGACGCCGACGATCCCGAAGGGCGTCTCCACCACCGAGAGGCTCTGCCCGATCGCGTAGAACGGCTGCTCGACGACGAGGCAGTTGATCTTCCGGTACTTGAGGATGATGTCGCCCTTCCGGTCGATGAGCACCGCGGCGTTGTAGACCCGGCCGTCCGCCCTCTCCGTGAGGCCGGCGCAGACATAGACTCCGGAGTCGCGGGCGAGGCGGCAGAAGCGGTCGCTGTGGGGGCCGGGAACGGGCTGGGCCTCGGTCCTGGCGCTGGGATGGGTCCAGCCCAGGTCGAGGACCTCGGGCAAGAGGACGATGTCGCACTGCTTCCGCGCCGCCTCTTCGACGAGCTGGGCCGCGCGCTGGAGGTTGCGCTCCGGCTCACCCCCCTCGACCAGCAGCTGCCCCAACCCCACCCGGATCGATGCCATCCTGTTTCCCCGCCGCCTCCCTGAGCTGGAGGCGGCTCCTCGCCGGCCGACGCAGCCGACGAGCCTAGGGCGCCGCAGCCGCGCTTGTCAAGGCCGAGGGGTCAGCCGGACGAGCCTTCCTCGGCCGCCGCCGGCTCCGCCTCGAAGAAGCTCTCCACGAAGCTCTCGATGATCAGGGCGACCATTCGGCGCGAGACGTGACGGGACAGCGCGTCGTCGGTCCCGTAGACGGCGAAGGGGAGGTGGCCCCCCAGCCACCTGACGATCTCGAACGAGGGCCAGTAGTGCACGCGGTCCAGGCGCCGCGCCATCACGGCGTCGAGCGCCACCCGCAGGATGCTCTTGGAGACGCAGTCGGCGGTGATGCAGGACTCGTCCTTGAATGTGGCTTTGAGCGGCACAGGCGACAGGGTGAAGACGATGTCCCGGGCGCCGAGATGCTCGTGGATGAGCCGGACGATCCTCGAGAGATTGTCGGCGTTCTCGTCGACGGACGTCGTCCGGTAGACGTGGCGCGAAGAGTCGAAGATGCCCTCGGGCACCCCTCGCCAGAAGACTCCTCCTGTGTGCCGATCCGCCCAGACCTCGGCCAGGCCAAGGGTGAAGACGAAGCCGGCCGCCGTCTCGAAGGTACGGCGATAGCCCTCGCGCTCCTCGCTGGGCGTCCACTTCACGGGCTTGCCGGACCCGGACTGGTCGTACCAGAAGGCGTCCTCGGATCGGTTCCCGGTCAGGCACCACTCGATGAACTGCCGCAGGGCGTAGGTGTTGTTCAGCCCGGAAGGCACCCAGATGTTCTGGGTGGCCGGCTGCTTCTCGGCGAGGAAGTCGCGGATCTCCTCCGCGAAGCAGGAGCCGAGCGTCAGCAGCTTGGAGTTGCTGCGGAAGGGCCGGGGATGGGGCCGGTGGCCCGGGACTACGAACCTGTCGACGAGCGCCTTGAGGTCCTGGAAGTCCTGGGTCCGGCGGGGAAACACGTTCACGGTCTCTCCCAGATGCCAGGAGACCGGTCCGCTGTCCTCCCGGAACCGAGCCAGGCTGCCCGCTTCCTTGCCCGTCGTCGCCGCCACTCTGCCGAAGTCTACCAGCTTCACGCGGTCTTCTTGACAGCGAGCGGCGAGGATGCGTCTAATCGAGCCCGCGCCGACATGAGCCGATTCCTCTTCTCCGTCGCCTGGCTGTCCTTCTGGGCGGTCCCGCTCCCCCCGGCGACGGTCTCACTCGTACCCCGCGCCTCAGCCCGAGACGAGCCGGTCCTGGTGCGTCTCACGAGTGGCGAGTGCATCGCCGTGGGCTGCCCGGCCGCGGTGAAGGCGACGGCCGGCGCTCCGTTCCTGGGCAGCGTCGCGCGGCCCATCCTGAAGGGCGCGCAACAGGCCGGGCTCGGGACGAGCCTGCCCGACTGGGCACGACCGCCTGGAGGCCCCAGCCGATAGCCGGTCGCCGCGCTCGCCGATGGTCCCAACCTCATCAGCGCTTGCCGGCCGGGCCGTCCCGGGAGTCACGGATCGCAAGCTTCTGCGCGCCGTCCAGGCCGCTCGGGCCCTGGGGGCCGTCCTGGAAGGCGGCCTCATCGCGCTGACCGCCTTCTCCGCCCTGGCCTTCGGCGCCGTCCATCCCTGGGCCTACGTGCCCCTCTGGCTCTCGTGCGGAGCCGTCGGGGCGCTCTTCGCCGTCCGGGCGAAGCTCATCCTGTTCCTGCGCCGACGCCTCGGCCCCTGCCGCGTCGCCGTCGATCACGACCGGCATGCACTGCTGCTCGATCCCGGACGGGCGATCTCCGGCGCGCTCGACCTCGACACCCCGCCGCTTCGAGCGGCGCCGCTGTTCCTCCCTGGACTGGTTTTCGCCGTCCTCGTCATCGTGCAGCTCCTGCCCCGGTGGCGGTCGGGGACGCCCCTCACCACGGACGGGGAGGACACGCTTCGCGGGCTGGCCTTCGTCGCGTCCTTGGGGTTGCTCCACGTGGCAGCGGCCGCGCTGTTCGTCCGCCGCGCGAGCCGCGACCGCTACCGCGGCGCGCTGGTCATCCTCGGAACGCTGCTCGCTCTCATCGCCCTCGTGCAGTCCGCCGCCGGAACCCGACGGATCTACGGCTTCTTCACCCCCGAGGACGGCGACAGCGGGATCTTCGGGCCCTTCGTCAACCGCAACAGCTTCGCCGGCTACATGCTGATGGTGGTCCCCATCTGTCTCCAGCGGCTCGTGCGGGCCGTCCGCTCCACGGCGGGCGCGGAGGTCGGGCTGAGGCGTCGCTTGTCGGCCCTCTCCGTAGCCAAGCCGAGTCCGGTCCTCGCCACCGTTCCCGTCCTGGTCACCGTGGCCAGCCTCGTCGCCACGCGATCCCGGGGAGCGCTGGTCGCCCTCGTGGTGGCCTTCCTGCTCGGGGGGCTCGTCGGCGCCGGGTGGCGACGGCGCTGGTCGTGGGCCGTGCCGCTCCCCTTCCTGCTTGCCGCGCTGGCGTGGGCCGGACCCGAGCGGCTCCACGCCCGATTGGCGCGGACCGCGGCCGACAGCCCGGGCCGCGTCGCGATCTGGGCCGATGCGCTTCGGCGGCTGGACGGCCGATGGCTCATGGGCACCGGCTTCAATACCTTTGCCGCTTCCATGAGCCGAGTGCCGGCCTGGTCCCTGCCCCGAGGGGCGAGCGCATGGCCGCCCGAGCTGGACACGCGCCCCGAAGCCCGCCCCGGCTTCCGGGCCCTGGCCGAGCTGCCGTGGCTGACGTGGTATCGGGAGGCGCACAACGACTATCTCCAGCTCTTCGTGGAGACGGGCGTGGCCGGCCTGGCCATCGGGCTCTGGGCCGGCCTTCGCGTGCTCCGCCGGCTGCGGAGCCGGCGGTGGTTGTTCATGGCCGCCGCCGGCCTCCTCGGCCACGTGTTCGTGGACTTCGACATGCAGATCCCGGCGGTGGCCCTTCTCTTCGTCGCACTGTGCGCGATGGCCCCGCGGGAGGCGTCCGCCGCGGGTGGGCGGCTCGCGCGGTGGACCGTGGCGATCAGCCGGCGGCTCGCCCGCCCGCCGTTGCCGGGTGGTAGCGGATGATGTCGTCCTTCACGGACCAGGCATAGTCTGGACGTTCCGCGCGCAGCCGCCGTTCGAGCTCGGCCAGCGCCGGATAATCGTCCTCGCCCGTGAAGCACCGCGCGTCGTCGATGAGGATGACGTGTCTCCGAACCGGATGCGCGAGTATGTGCCGCAGCTCCGCGGAGATCGGCGTCGACAGCGAGCCCCTCGCGGTGGGTCCGCCGGAATAGTGGCCGTCGAGCCAGAACAAGGCCGGCTCCTGGAGCGAGGCCAGGACGCCGGGCAGGACCTGCGCGCTGTCACCGTGGAGGAGGGTGACGCGCCGATCCCCCGCGAAGCGGCTCCGGGCGCGCCGCCACAAGGCGTCGTCGAGCTCGATCGTGTAGACGCGATCGAACGCGTGGCGCGTCCGCGCCACCATGTCGCCGAGCCACGTTCCCGTCTCGACCAGCACCCGCAGCCGAAAGCGGGCCGCGTATTCCCTCACCGCACGCTCCTTCACGGCATGGGGCGGAGGGAGGGGCGAGCCCCGGAGCCTCCACAGCCCGGCCACCACCGGGACGGCGTAGCCGTAAAGAGACGATTCCTTGAGAGCGCGCTTCATCGTCGACGGGCTCCGCGGGCCGCCTTCTGGACACTAACATGACCGCCCTCTTTGAGATGATGTGGCCGATGGTCGCCGCGTGCGACGCGCCGCCTCCGACGGCATGAGATACGCGTACGCCAAGCTCAGCCCCTACGACCTCGGCCTGGTCCGGATCCTGGGCGCCGGCCTCGGGAACTTGCTGTTCCCGTGGGCGCGGTCGATCGTCTCGGCGCGCCGCCGCGGACTCCAGCCGATCTGGCCCACATGGTGCCAGCTCAGGCTCGGCCCCCTGCTGCGAAGGGAGCCGGACAAGAAGACCTACACCGGCCTGTTCCGGCCCACCGCCGAGTACGTCCGCGGCCTCGGCAAGCTGCGCCGGCTCCTGGCTCTGCCCCGCCTGACGGAGGCGGCCCTCGACGACGAGAAAGAGGGCCATGGCGCACGTCCGGCCGTCGTGGTGTTCGAGGGTATGGCGGACTACTTCGCGTCCGTCCGGGGCGACCATGCGCTCGTCCGCGAGAGCCTCTTGCGCATCTCCCGCCCGGAGCACACCGCCGGCCTGGCCACGGACTTTCGCCGCTCGATGTGCCTCCACGTCCGGCTGGGCGATTTCGCGGCCGGTGGCGGGATGGTCCCCCCGGACGGCGGTCCGCTCAACCTTCGGACGCCGCTCTCCTGGTACCGCGGGCGAGTGAGCGAGATCCGTCTGGCCGTCGGGGCCGAATGGCCGGTCCACGTCTTCTCGGATGGGACCGACGCCGAGCTGGGCGAGCTGCTCGCCCTGCCGGGTGTCCGGCGGGCGCGCTTCGGCTCCAGCCTGGCCGACCTCTGGGCCTTGACGCACTCGAACGTCCTGGTGGCTTCGGGCTCGACCTTCAGCATGTGGGCGTCCTACCTCGGCCGGATGCCGGTTATCTGGCCGCCCGGCCAGCTCCGCCAGCGTCTCTATGATGAGCGGGGAACGATCGAGGTCGAGTGTGAGCGCGGCGGAACGATCCCGCGCGAAGCGCTCGATCGGTTGGCGCGTCTCGCCCGGCCGGAGGCGTGAGCCTCAGACGACCCTGCTCACCGGCGGTGCGGTTTCCCGCCGCGCGAGCATCAAGACTCCGGCCGCCCGGCGGTGGCTGAGGACGATCACCGCCGCCGTGACCCCCAGCACCAGATAGACGGTCTCCTCGATCCCCGATATCAGGAAGTAGGTGCTGAACAGCGCCGCGGCGAACAGGAGCAGGGGGGCGCCGACCTGCATCAGGTCGGCGTGCGCCACCGGGGAGAGCCGGCCCAGGGCCGTCCGGAGCCGGTGAAGCTGGGTGGCCACGCCGGCCACCCACAGGAGCAGACCGAACAGACCCAGCTCCGAGACGATCTTGAGCAGCCCCATCTTGGACCTGAAGGCGCGTCCCCCGGCGTAGTCCCAGGCCGAGGCCTGCAGGTATCGATCGGCGTACAGGTGCGCGTTGCCGAGGCCCACCCCGAGGGGCAGCCACCCGGGCTCGTGGATGAGGAACTGGCCGATGGCCTGATCGAAGTCCTCCAGCTCCAGCCGCTCCACCGTGCGACCCGCCACGAGATCGGTCAGGCTCAATCCCTGGCCGAGGTCCTTGGGGACGATGAAGTACACGGCCGCGAGGAACAGGGCCGCTCCCGTCATCCCCGGGAGCCCTCGACCCCGCCGGGACCGGCCCATCAGGCCCTGGACGAGCATCGGAAACATCAGCAGCTCGAGGGCCGTGCCCACCACCCACATGAAGATGGCGGCGGTCGAGAGCGTCGCCAGCATGGAGAGCAGGAGCACGATCCAGGCCTGCCTCAGTCGTCTGATCGTGGCCCGATCGCGGCCGATCCCCCAGATCGCCTGGACGAGGAGGAGTCCCACGCTGAGACCGATCCCGAGGTCCTTGGGCTCGCCGCCCAGGGAGTTCATCCGATGGATCTGGGTGTCGCCGGCCATGATCGTCGCCTCGCGCCGGACACTGGCATCGACGCCGCTCAGGAGCCCGATGGGCATGGGGTTCCACCCTGTGCCGTACCAGACTCCGAGCTGGAGCCACCCCAGAGCGGCCAGCACGAGGAGAGAGCCGAGGAACCACCGCCCCGCGGCTCGGACGTCCGCCAGGGTCTTGACGTAAAGGGGAGCCAGGAAGAGGCCGCTGCCGAAGACGACGAGGAAATAGACGCACTGCATCAGCGTGCGCATCAGGGGCGCCCGCAGCGCGCCGCCCCCCACGTCCACGTCAGGCAGGAAGGGGATGCGAACCAGCGACAGCCCCACCGCGTAGAGAGCGAGGGCCTTCAGGGGGCCGGCGATCGGGAACGTCTGGCCCGGGGCGCGACGGGCGGCCAGTCCAGCCAGGCTCGTCAGCAGGGCGAAGCCCAGCGCGATACGGGAAGCCGTGACCCTCAGGCCCAGGTCGAAGTCGAGTCCCTGCCAGGGCAGCAGCGCGAGGCCGGCGTAGAACAGCGCCCGCGGGTTCCGGATGCTCAGCCAGACGCTGAGGGCGATCACGCTGCTGACCGTCAGCAGGCCGATCACGGCGTCTCGTCCATCACCCGGCCCCCCACCTCGAGAGAGTCAGGCTATGTCAGCCGGACCGCACCGGCAAGGGGAGCTTCACCGGGCGGCCCGGACCCGATCTGATATTCTTCGCTGGCTTGCGCATCGCGAGGCCGCGGCGGACGCATCGGGAACGGTGAGGACCCTCCTCTGCGGACACCGCAGCTTCGCCGCCCGCGGGCTCGCCGAAGCGCTGGAGGGCGCCGGCCACCAGGTCGTCCGGTTCTCGCGCGGCGAGGTCGGGCGCGCGCAGCGCTCCGTGAGCGGCCCGGTCGACCTCCTCGACGTGAACCCCCATCTCCGGGAGCCCTTCGACGCCGTCATCAACTACATCGTCCTCAAGGACGAGCCGGCGGAGAGCAACGCCCGCTACGCCGCCGCCCTGCTGCGCCTGTGCGCCGAGCGCGCGGTGCCCCACCTCGTCCACGTCTCGTCGATCAGCGTGTACCGGAGGGACGTCGCCGTCGTCCGTGAGGACTCGCCGGTGGAGGCCGATCCGTCCCGGAAGGGGGCCTACGGGGCATTGAAGGTGGCCACCGAGCGCTTCCTGGTCGACCATCGGCCCGGCTCGCTCGCCCTCAGCCTGCTGCGGCCGGGCTTCGTCCTCGGCGAGGGCCTCGCGAGCCCGATCGTGGGCACGGGCTTCAAGCTCCCCTGGAACCGGCTGCTCGCGGTCGGAGACGGCGCGAGCGTGCTGCCCCTCGTCAGCCGCGCGGCCCTGACCGAGGCCGTCTTCCGCCTGCTGGCCAGCGCGCCCGCGCCGGGAGTCGAGGCCTACCTGCTGGCGCATCCGGCATCGCCCAGCCGGCGGGAGTACCTGCAGGCCTGCTGCGAACGGCTCGGCTGCGGCACCGGCGTCACGTGTCTGCCCACGCCGGTCTGGTGGCTGGGGGGGCTCGCCGCCGAGGCCGCGGCCCGGCTGACGGGGCGTGGCGGGGCCGGCATCTTCGCCAGGGTGCGATCGGCATGCCGCCGGCAGAGCTTCGATCCCGGTCGCACCGAGAGCCGCCTGGGCCTGTCGTTTGCGTTCGACTGGCGGCAGACGCTCCAGCACGCGCTGCCGGGGCAGGAGACTGTGCGCCTTCCCTACGTACCCCCGCTGAAGCTGCCGCGTACGGCGGCCCGGCGGGTCACGTTCGTGGGGTACGGCCGCATCGTGCACGAGCGCCACCGGCCCGCGCTGCGCCGGCTCGGCTTCGAGGGGACGATCCTCGCCCACGACCTCCAGCCCCGGCGCGACGCGGACGGCACCGAGGTCACCGCCCTGCCGCAGGTCCTCGAGCCGGCCGACCTCGTGGTGGTGGCCTCTCCCGGCCCCGCCCACACAACCACCCTCGGCCTGCTCGCGGCTCACGAGGGCGGAGTCCTCGTCGAGAAGCCGCTCTGCTCGTCGAGCGAAGAGCTGGGGCGCTGGGTCGGCTTCGCCGAAGCGCGCCGCGCGCCCACCCTCGCCTGTCACAACTACCGGCTCAAGCCGAACGTCGGCCGGATGCTCGACTGCCTGCGGCGCTACCATGCGGGGGCGCTGCTCCACGTGCACCTCGATTTCGAGAGCCCCTCGGTGGCCGGCGATGCCGCGCCCTGGCGGCGACAGGAAAGGGCGGCGCGCACGCTGCTCGTCGACTACGCGCTCCACTTCCTCGACCTCGCATGCATGTTCGATCGCGAAGGATGGGAAGTGCACGCGGCGAGCCATCTTCTCGACGGCAACGGGGCCACGGCCCTCATCGAGGGCCGCCTCGGCGGACCCCGCTACCCCGTCTCGTTCGTCCTCCGTCAGGGTTTCGGCCGGCGCGCCGCCTGCCTCGATTTCACCTTCCAGAACTACTCGGTGCGCCTCGGCTTCTTTCCCGATACCTTCTCCCTGCGCATGGCGGATGACAACCCCATCCTGCAGTTGCGCGAGGCCGTTGCGTCGTTGCGGGCAACGGCCGCGAAGGGCCTCGACCGACTCCGCGGGCGCGAGTCGGATCCTTCACACGCGCTCGCCTTCGCCGCCGCCCTCGGCGAGGCGCCCGCCTTGCAGGGAGCCCTGGACGTGCGGGAGCTGCGGGGGTTCTACCAGGCCCTGTTCCGCCTGGGCGAACGCGTCTACGGAGCATGAGCGACGCGACACGACGCCGGCTCGGCGACTACGTGGCCCTCGTCCTGCTGGAGCTGGCCAAGCTCGGCCGCCGGCCGCTCCGCTCGGCCTCGGGAGCGGATGTGAAGCGGTTCTACGAGGGCTTCTTCGAGGAGAAGGACCAGGAGGCCTACCGGCAGGACCCGCGCATGGTCCAGCGCCGGGAGACGATCGCCTCGGCCCTCGCCGGCCGCCTGCCTCCCGGGGCGCGACTGCTCGACGTGGGCTGTGGGCTGGGGGACGTGCTGGCCGGCTTACCCGGACCTGTCCGCCTCTACGGCACCGACCTCGCCGAGAGCAGCCTGCGCTCGGTGCGGAGCCGGCTCGGCGAACAGGCCCGAGTGGCTCGCGCCGCGGCGGATCGGATCCCCTTCGCCTCCGGCAGCCTCGACGCCTGCCTTTGCCTGGAGGTCCTGGAGCACCTCGAGGACGACGCTGCGGCGGCCCGAGAGCTGGCCCGCGTCCTCCGGCCCGGCGGGTGGCTGGTGGCCGCCGTTCCCTATACCTACTACTGGCCGCAGTACAAGCGGCTCATGGGCCACTTCCGCCACTACACCCGGGAGTCCTTCGCCGCCCTGCTCGCGCGGGCCGGGTTCGCGGTGGAGGCCTACCTCCCCAACTACCCGCGCTGGCACCAGTCCTTCACCCGGCGCTACGCCGGCGTGCGCGTCCAGGCCTTCCTCTTCGGGCGGCTCTGGAGCACCACCTCGCCCTACGCCTACCGCTGGCCGTGGCGCCGCATCGGCGCCCTGCAGGCGGCCAGCCGCCGTTTGGAGGCGCTCCACGCCCGCGACCGCGCGCTCGACTACGCCGCGCTGCCGACCAGCACGTTCGTGCTCGCGCGGCGGACATGAGGACGGAGGACGTCCGCACCGGAGGGCGGCGTCCGGGCTTCAGGAGGTCAGGAGCTTGATGGCCAGCCGCTTCCCGAGCCGGAAGGCGTCGGGGATCCGCGTCTCGATGAACATCACCACGCGGTTCACCCGCCGGTTCTGGTCCTTCGGGTGGTTCACGGGGATACCGTTGACCTCCCGCAGCCGAAGCGGCTTCTCGATCGTCTGATACTGGAGAAACGGCCGCGATGCCGGGATGAAGTGGGCGGTGAGGGAGCTGCGCGACGCGCGCGGCTGCACGGTCGGCAGGCTGCCGTGGATGGTCCTGGAGTTCCAGAACATCACGTCGCCCCGGCGCAGGGCGGGAGCGTGGCACTCGAGGCCGTGACTCTGGATGAGGTCCAGGACCAGCCGCTTATAGCGGTCGTGGTGGAAGGCGATGTCGAAGTCACCGCCGTTCCTGGCCATGTCGATGCGGTGGCTTCGCGGGTAGACGTAGAAGCGCCCCGCGCCCGGCTCGATGTCCTCCAGCGCGATCCAGGCCCCGACCATGCGTCCGATGTCGGCCGAATCGAGGTAGTAGGTGTCCTGGTGGGCCCAGGTGGACGGGTTGCCCTCGAAGTACATGCTCTGCACGAGCACGCCCCGCTCTCCGAGAAGACTCTCCACCGCGGCCTGGAGGCGGCGGTCGGTGATCACGGCCAGCGAGGCGGCGCGGAAGCTCGGGAAGCGGCTCGCGTCGAGGTCCTGGACGTTCAGGATGGAGTTGAGGACGTGGCCGCCCTCGGTCAGCACGTGGCGCTCGGGGTTCCCGCTCGCCTGCCGGTACAGGAAGCCGGAGTAGGGTTTCACCTCCCGGACGAAGGCGGCTTTCGCTTCTCCGCACCGCGCATCGTCGACGAGCCCGCGCCAGACGACATAGCCGTGCTGCTCGTAGTACGCGCGGTGGCCGGCGGGGTCCAGGCGAAGGTAGGGATCCGAGCCGTCCTCGACCGCCACCGGGACCGCGATCGGCTTGCCTTCCGGGGCGGTGATCGTGAACAGCTTCTCGCAGGCCAGGCCGTCGAGGGCGGTCATCGAGCCCAATACTGACACAGCGTCCGCGCGCGTCAACCGCGCCTCACCGCCGCTCCAGCCAAATCGAGGAGGGGAAATGATGGTGGGGATCGAAGCGCGCGTCGCGGAGGCCGTCGGTGAAGGAGGCCGGCACGTAATCCGGGAAGGCCTCCTTGAGCGCCTCGGGGCGCGCATGGTGGAGGTGGCTCAGGCAGAAGAGGATGCGCGTGCGGCGGTTCTCGATGAGGAACGCCTGGAGGAAGGCGGTCTCGTTCGAGTGGAAGAACGACTCGAGGGCGTTGGTCTGGTAGGTGTAGGGCATGTAGATGTCGTGGAAGTGGACGAGCACGCCGGGGCCCAGCCGGGGGAGCACCTCGAGGAGCAGGAACTCCGTGTCGCTCCCCGTCTTGACGACGTGGCTCGAATCGATGAACAAGATGTCCGCCGGCCCCAGGGTGGCGAACTCGCCTGGGCCCACGCTCTGCACCGGAAGGTCCAACAGCTCCACCGCGGAGCCGCGGGCGGCCAGCTCCCGCAGCGGCCGGGACGGCGCAGGCTCGACGCAGGTGATGCGGCAGGCTCGTCCGCTCTCCCGCTGGTTCGCCTCCGCCGCCCGATGAGCGCAGAAGGTGGAGACACCGCTGCCGACCTCCAGGATCCGGGCCGGCTTGTAGTGACGGACCACCGCGTGCAGGGCCTGCGCCTCGACGAAGCCGAAGCCGGGGCCGTACCCGTCCCTGACGCCGCGCAGGTAGTTCCCGTTGTCCCGGTACTCCTCGCGCAAGGGCAGGCAGATGCGCCGCAGGTTCCGGACCTGCTCCTCGAGGTCGACCTCGATCCCGGCGAGCGCGGAAGGCCGCGCCCATCGCTCCCGGGTCCGGTCCAGCTCCAGGACGTCCGGCACGGGCGAGTAATAGTGGACGGGCAGGACGTGGACGCCGAGCCGCGCCGCCTGGCGGTGGACGAGGAAGAACAGGCGCTTCAGCAGGTCCTTGACCGCTCGGCGCATCAGATCGTGAGCCCCCGGGCCCGGCGGGCCGACTCCTTCATCTTGAGGGTGACCAGGTACTCGTATTGCGAGAGCAGGCGGCAGTAGGTCAGGCCCGGCCAGCCGTCGAGGAACCCGCGGCGCAGCACGTACATGTAGAGGAAGCGCAAGGTGGGGCGGCACGGCGCGCGCCAGGACAGCTCCTTCATCAGGCGCCGGCGCTTCACCGGGTCGCGGAACGCGAGGCCGTCGCGCCACGGGATGCCCCCCGTGGAGAGGGTCTTGAGGTTCTCCTCCGCCTCCATCTCGGCGTAACGGGCGTGCTTGTGCAGCCAGTCGCTCAGCCCCTTGTGGAAGCCATGGTGGGCCAGGTGGCCGCGCAGCTCGCCGGCCGGGCCCTCGAACTCCGGGTACTCGTGGACGGCGCGAGCGCCATAGCGGACCCGCTCGGGCCGGAAGAAGCGGAGGAACCAGGAGGGGTAGAGGCCCGCATGCCGGAGCCAGCGCCCCCAGAAGTACTCCTTCCGCCGCAGCCGGTAGACCCACGGCGGCCCCTCCCCCGCCCGGGCGATCGACTCGATCTCGGGGACGAGGTCCGCCTCCACCGTCTCGTCGGCGTCCACCGCCAGCACCCAGCGGTGGCGGTACGCCACCCCGGTGCGCGCCGCCTCCCTTTGTTCGCCGTAACCCAGGAAGGCGTGCTGGTACACGCGGGCTCCCCCCGCGCGCGCCAGATCCACGGTGTGGTCTTTGCTGAAGGAGTCGAACACCACCACGTCGTCGCTCCACCGCACCGACTCCAGGCAGCGCGGCAGGTTCTTCTCCTCGTCGCGGGTGAGGATGAGGACGGAGATCACGAGCGGCGGATCTCCCGCTTCTTCAGGAAGCGGGCCGGGTTGCCCCCGACCACCGTCCACGGCTCGACGTCCTTCACCACGCAGGCGCGGGCGGCGACGACGGCGCCCTCCCCGACGACCACCCCGGGGCCGACGAAGACGTCGGCCGCGATCCACGCGCTCGCCCCGATGGTGATGGGGGCCTTGACGAGGGGCAGGCTCGCCCGCCGGTGATCGTGGGAGGCGGCGCACAGCCAGGTGTACTGGCTCACCAGGGCATGGGACCCGAGCTTGATCCGGTCCGCGGAGTAACACTCCACGTCACGACCGAGGCAGGCGTACTCCCCCATCTCCAGGTTCCAGGGGGCCCAGATCCGCACCGAGGGGTAGACGTAGGCGCCCTTGGCGATGCGGGCCCCGAATAGCCGCAGCCACAGGCGACGCCAGCCCCACAGGGGCCGCGGACTGAAGCGGCAGAAGAGCCACCAGGCCACGCTCCAGAACAGACGGCCGGCGCGGTTGCCGAGGGTGTGCGGGCTCGGGCAGTCGGTGAGGTCCATCCCCTCCCGGGGCTCGGTCACGGTCGCACCCGGCAGTAGACCTCGAACTCCGTGCCCAGCCCCGCGAGATCCATGGCGCGTGCGGGAGCCCAGGCCAGCGGGGCGAAGACGCGCGCCGCCGCGCGCGCCCAGGAGGATTCCCCCGCGACGTACTTGCGGAAGCCGCGGGCGAGCTGCTCCATCCCCAGGCCGGAGAAGCTCGTCCACGCGGTCACGGGGAGGTCCGCCCGCCGGAGCAGGCTCCACAGGCCGGGCTTGCTGAAGAGGGTCAGGTGCTGGGGCGGGTTGATCATCGGGAAGCGCCGGCCCAGGACGCGGGCGGGCACGCCGCTGAGGCTGGGGGTCGAGAAGGCCACGACGCCCTGCGGCCGCACGAAGGCCTGCATGCGGACGAGCTCGGGTCCCGGCTCGGGAAGGTGCTCGAGCACTTCCCAGAGCACGACCGCATCGTAGCGAACCGGGGGAACAGGCATCTGCTGGATCCAGCACCGGTGGACCCGATGGCCCTTCGCCTCGGCGACCGCGGCCGCCGGGCCCGGTTCCACGCCCTCGGCCTCGAGCCCCTGCTCCCGGAGCGCGTCGAGGAACTCGCCGGCCCCGCAGCCCACCTCCAGGATCCGCCGCGCCCCCAGGCCGGCCAGCGTCCGGGCCCGATGGCGGGCCCGGCGGACGGGGAGCTCTCCGAGAAGCTCGTCCGGGCCGGCGTCCGGCTCGAGAGCATACATCCCGGCCAGCAGCGCTTCGTCGGGCTTCGGATCGACGAAGAGCGTCCGGCAGTCTGGGCAGCGGACCATCCAGAAGCCGTCGACGTCGAAGGCCCTCCGGCCGCGGCGGCCTTGGCAGGCCGGGCAGGCGCGGCACTCGGTCACGGGGCTCCTCCCCCGACCAGCCCGCGGTAGGCGGCGGCCAGCTCGCCCGCCGCTCGCTCCCAGGAGAAACGGCTGGCCAGGCGCGCGCACCCGGCCGCATAGGCCTCCCGCGGGACGGCCAGGACCTCGCCGATCCGGGCGGCCACGGAGCGCGTGTCGAGCCCGGCCACCGCGCCGGCGCCGGCCGCCTCCACTTCGGAATGGAGCGCCACGCCGCGGGAGACCACCACCGGCGTCCCCGCCGCCGCCGCCTCGAGCACGACGACGCCGAAGTTCTCATCGAAGGATGGAAGCGCGAGGCAGCGCGCCCCGGCGAGGAGGCGTCCCTTCGTTTCTCCCGTCACGAGCCCCGTGAAGTGCACCGCATCGGCGATGCCGAAGCGCCGGGCCGCTTCGACCAGCGGCTGCTGCATGCCTTCGTCGGGGCCCGCGAGGACAAGCTGCAGGCCGGGGCGGTCGCGCACGAGCTCGGCGAAGGCGGAGAGGAGCAGGTCGAGGCCCTTCTTGCGGTGCAGACGCCCGAGGAAGAGAACGTAGAGCCGGGGAGGCTCGAACCTCCGCGCCGGGGCATCGTCGACGTGGTTCGACCGCGCTCCGGAGGGCTCCTCCGCCTCGACGCCAAGCGGGATCACCCGCGTCCGGGCGCGCGGCTGGATGCGCCGGACGTCCTCGGCCTCGGCCTCCGAGGTGCAGTGGACGAAGGCGGCCGAGCGCAGCAGCCGCCTCACGATCAGGAGGAAGGGCCGCTTCAACGAGGATCCCTGGGCGAGACACCACGGGGCGAAGACGCCGCACGGCCGCATCACGTAGGGACGCTCGAGCACCAGACGCGCGGCATCGCTGGTGGCCGTGACGAAGGTGAAGATGCCGTGGCTGTGGACGACGTCGAACTCGTCACGCCGGCGCCACACCGCGGCGGTCAGCTCGGGAGCGACCAGGCGGCGCCGGAGCGGCGCCAGGGCCGGCGCGCGGAAGTAGGTCACGCGCACTCCCGCCTCCTCGACCATGTGGGTCGGCCCGGAGCCGTCGGTCTCGGCGTCGCCGACGGTGAAGACCGACACCTCGAAGCCGGGCTGGCGGGCCAGGGCCCGGGCCAGGGGCAGCATGGACACCGAGGGCCCGCCGAACCGGTGCTGTAGCGAGGCCAGGACGTGGAGGATGCGGACCGTCACCGCACGTCTCCCAGAAGCCGCTCCAGGACGATCAGCGACCAGGCCCGCGACCAGTGCACCCGCCCCGAGGCGACGCCATCGAAGATGCGCGCGACCGCCGCGGTGGCGCCGGCCGAAAGCAGCCACCCCGGCAATTCGAGAGCGCGCCCGCGCTCGTGATCGCTCCCCACCCATCGCTGCAGCGGAAGAGTGAAGCCGGTCTTTCTCCGGTGGAGGAGGTGCGGCGGCAGCGCCGGGCGGGGCGCCCGGCCCAACGGGAGCTTGCCCAGTCGGCCGCGCCACGCCGCCAGCACGGGACCGAGGCTCTCGGTCAGGTGCGCGCTCACGAGAGGGACCCGGACCTCGAGCGAGTGCGCCATGGAGGCCCAGTCCGCGTCGCGCAGGAGCTGGTTGCGCATGTACAGGCTCTGCTCGGCGGTGGCCACCTCCGCCCACGGTCCGGCCGGACGCGGCTGGAGGGCTTCGGTCACCGGCCGGTCGATGACCGCCTCGACCCGTCCCGCCTGCCAGAGGTCGGGAGACAGTAACTGCCGGATCTCGCGGGGAGTGAACAGGCCGCGCAGCAGATGGTAAGTGGTCGCCGGCCGGGCGACGGCACGGCCCAGGTAGCGGATCTTCTCCCGCCGGCGCTTCATGATCCGCCCCAGGCCCGCCAAGGCGAGGTCGGCCCCGGGCAGCCGGCCCAGGAAACCCACCCGTCGCAGCCGCGGGTAGGACCGGTAGGAGGGATAGGTGCCGAACAGCTCGTCGCCCCCCAGACCCGAGAGGGCGACCTTCAGCCCCGCCTGCTTCACCGCCCACGAGACCCAGTACACGTTGAGGCCGTCGACACTCGGCTGATCCATCGCCGACAGGAAGCAGTCCATGGCCGAGCGGACATCGTCCCAGGACACCGTCAGGGTGGTGTGGCGGGTTCCGAAATGACGCGCGACCTCCTCGGCGTCGGGCGCCTCGTCCTCCGCTCGGCCGCGGAACTCCCCGAAGCCCAGCGTCACCGTGCGGATCGGCTCGGGATGGGCCCGCGACGCGAGCCCGACGAGGACCGCCGAGTCGAGCCCTCCCGAGAGGAACGCTCCGACCGGCACGTCGGCCACAAGGTGCAGGCGCACGCTGTCGCGGACCTGGGCTTCCACCTGCCGGTCCACCTCGCTCGGCGGCAGCGGTTCCGCCCGGGTCGCGTAGACCTCGGCCACGGACCAATAGCGCCGGGGCGACCCGACCTCGCCCTCCTTCACCTGCAGCGTGCAGCCGGCGGGAAGGGATCGGACGCGCCGGAAGAGCGTGGCCGGCTCGGGGACGCTGCCCCAGGCGAGAAAGCCGAGCACCCCTTCCGGATCGACGTCGCGCGACACCCGGCCCCCGCGCACGAGGGCCCGCACCGAGGAGGCGAAGCGAAAGGTCCCGCCCTCGTCGCAGTAGTAGAGAGGCTTGATGCCGTGAGGGTCCCGGGCCAGGGTGAGGACGCAGCTCTCGCGGTCCCACAGGGCGAAGGCGAACATTCCCCGGAGCCTTCGCATGCCGTCGATCCCTTCCGTCCGGTAGAGCTGGAGGAGAACCTCGGTGTCGCTCTCGGTGCGGAAGCCGGCATTCGGGCGCAGCTCCTCCCGCAACTGCCGATAGTTGTAGATCTCGCCGTTGAAGACGATCACGGCGTCTCCCCCCTCGCTCGTCATGGGCTGGGCGGCCGCCTCGCTCAGGTCGATGATCGACAAGCGGCGGTGGCCGAGGAGCAGCCGCCCTTCGGGATCACGGTAGAGGCCGTGACCATCGGGACCCCGGGCCGTCATGGCGTCGCGCACGGCGACGCACTCTTCCGGGTCGGGGAGCGGGGCCCCGGGAGCGAAGGCGTAGATGCCGTTGATGGCGCACATCCGGATCAGTTGGTTCTTCGCAAGCCGCGGGAGCCGTCGCGGCGGGCCGGGATGACGACGAGCTGGTCCCACGATTCCAGGGCCGCGGCCAGGGTCCAACCGCCCTCCTGTACGAGCCGCTGTCCGCGCCACCCCATCAGGGGAAGGTTGCGCTGCAGGGACAGGGTCCGCTCGAGCGCTTCGGCGACGGCTGGCGGCGACGCGTCCCGCAGCACGAACCCGGTGACGCCGTCCTGGACCAGGTCGGCGGCCGCTCCCACCCAGGCCGGAGCGATGACGGGACGCCGCGACGAGAGCGCCTCGTTGATCACCAGCCCCCATGGCTCCCGGCGCGACGGTACCGCCACGACGTCGGCGGCTGCGTAGAGCGCCGGGGTCTGGTCGCTGGGCCGCTCGCCGAGGAATCTCGTGCTCGAGCCGATGCCGAGCCTCGCCGCCCGCCGCTCCAGTCCAGGCCGGCCGGCGCCCTCTCCCACGATCAGGCAGCGCATGCGAGCCCGAAGGGGCGGAGCGAGCAGGGCCAGGCCCTCGAGGAGCAGGTCCACGCCTTTGGACTCCACGAGCCGACCGACGTAGAGGACGACCAGATCGGCGTTGCCGGCCAGCTCCCGGCGCGCGGTCTCGCGCAGGCTCTCTGCCCGCCAGAAGGGCTCGGGGTCGTGGGGGTACGGCAAGCGCAGCAGCGGCGGGAGGCTCTGCCGGCCGCAGCACCACTCGTAGAACCTCCGGTTCTGCGTTCCGACATAGAGCAGACGCGTCATGCCCCGCAGGTAGGGTCGCATCGTAGCCCGCACGAGCCAGCGCCGCAGCCTTCCCCCCCGCTGGACGTCCTCCATGTTCATGTCGGACCAGTAGCAGACGCTTCGGCCGGTGACCCGCGCCCACAGGCAGGCCACGAGAACCGGGCGAGGGAAGTGGCCGGCGGCGATCAGCGTCGCCGGGTCGGCCCGGCGCAGCGCGCGCAAGAGCTCCGTGGTCTGGCGCACGGCGCCGGCGGCGGAGAGGACGAGGCTGCGCCGCGGCAGGTCTCCCACCTCGTAACGGCGCGCGACACGCTCGACCGCGCTGGGGGGCGTATAGAAGAAGGCGACGGCGGGCCCGTGCTTCTGCTCGATCCGGCGGTGCAGCGCCTTCATGTAGTGTGACGGATGGCCGCCCACCCAGGCCGCCGCCACGGGCCCCGGCTGTCTCGCCTCCTCGTCGCGTCGCCGCCGACCAACGAGCCTCACGACCCGCCAGACCGGGAAGCGCACGAGGCGGTCGAAGGCCGAAGGCTCGCGCCCGACGATCTTCCGGAAGATCCGCCGCACGTCGCCCGGATAGATCTTCTCGAGCCGGCCGCTCCCCGAGATGGAGCCGGGATGGAGGCGGAAGGCCCCCAGGGCCTCGGGCAGATGGCGGAAGCGCGCTCCGGAGAGGGCCATCTCCGCGAGCAGCTCGCCGTCCCAGCAGGTCCGGTTCTCCTCGCGGAAGCCGCCCGCCCGCTCGAAGGCGGAGCGGCGGAAGAAGGTCGCCTGCTGGAACACGAGGCAGGCTCCGAAGGCGAAGCGGCGCAGGCTCCAGGGGTCGCTGAAGATCGGACGGATGACGCGCTCGGTGGCGTCGACGAGGATGCCGTCGCCGTAGACGACGTCGACGGCGGGATCGCCGGCGAAGACCTCCATCACCCGGGCTACCGCCCCCGGGAGCAGGAAGTCGTCCGCGTTGACGTAGCCGCAGATCTCACCGCTCGTCCGGGCGAAGCCCTGGTTGAGGGCCGCCGCGGGGCCGCCGTCGGGACCGGAGGACCAGCGATGAAGGCGGCTTTCGTGCCTCCGGATGACGCCGAGGGTCTCGTCCGTCGAGCCGCCGTCCACGATGACGTACTCGATGCGCGGATAGTCCTGGTCGAGGACGCTGCGCAGCGCGCGCTCGAGGAAGGCGCCCTGGTTCAGGCAGGCGGTCACGATGGAGACGGTCGGTCGGGGCGGGCCGGGCACTGACATCGCGGTCCTGCGTGCCTCAGCGATGGATGAAGCTCAGCGCGATCTTCACGACCGTGTCGCTGACGTTCTCGACCAGGTACTCGCGGGGGGGCGACCATGCTCCGCGCAGGGCCAGCGCCGTCTGCAGGCAGCGAAGCACCGTCTCGGGCTCGGCGCCGCTGAGGATGTTGCTGCCGCACTCGATGGTCTCCGGCCGCTCCGTCACGTCGCGCAGGGTGACCGTCGGTATGCCGAAGATCGCGCACTCCTCCTGCACGGTGCCGCTGTCGGTGAGCACGGCCAGGGCGTTGCGCTCCAGGGTCACGAAGTCGAAGAACCCGAAGGGAGGCGCGTAGCGCACCGTGTCCGAGCCCGCGGCCAGCCCCAGGGCCGCCATCTGGTCGCGGGTGTGGGGATGGGTGCTGACGATGACGGGGGCCCCGAGCTCGCCGGGCAGCCGGCCGAGGACGTGGTGGAACGCGCGCAGGCGCTCCGGCACGTCCACGTTCTCCGCCCGATGCAAGGTGACCAGGAAGTAACGGCCCTTCTCGAGCCCGAGCTGCGCGAGCGCGGTCGAGCCGTCGATGCGGGTCTGGTAGCGGCGGATCACCTCGAGGATGGGGTTCCCGGTCACGTAGACCCGCTCCCCGGCGAACCCCTCGCGCAGCAGGTTCTGGCGGCTTCGCTCCGTGTAGGGCATGAGCACGTCGCTGCACGAATCGATCATGCGCCGGTTGATCTCCTCCGGCACGCGGTCGTCGTAGCACCGGTTGCCCGCCTCCATGTGGAGCACCGGGATGCCCATCCGCTTGGCCATGATCGCGGCCAGGCCGCTGTTGGTGTCGCCCAGCACCAGGAAGCGGTCCGGGCGCTCGGCCCGGAGGACCCGCTCCGCCTCGGGCAGGATGCGGCCGATCTGCTCTCCGAAGCTGCCCCGCGCTCCCAGGTGATGGTCGGGTGGGCGCAGCCCCAGGTCGCGGAAGAAGACGTCGCTCAGGCCGGGGTCGTAGTTCTGCCCCGTGTGGACGAGGACGTGCCGGCAACGGCCATCGAGCTTCCCGATGATGACGCTGAGGCGGATCAGCTCGGGCCGGGTGCCGAGGAGGGTCAGGACCTTCAACGCAGGAACTCGCCCTCCTCCCGCGCGCCCTGCTCCGGCATGAGGGAATGGCGCTCGAGGAGGGTCCGGATCTCGTCCGGGGTCATCAGCGAATCGGCGGAGCTGTACTCCTTCTCGAGCCGCGGGCCGCTCACGCTCTCCGCCTGCAGCTCGGGTTGGATGGGCTGGATCGCGTAGTAGTCGCCGAGGTCCACCGTCCGCGCGGCCTCCTCCTCGGAGACGAGGATCTCGTGGATCTTCTCTCCGGGGCGGATCCCGGTGCGCACGATCTCGATCGTCCGGCGGCCGATGAGCGCATTCGCCACGTCCACGATCCGGGCGGCGGGGATCTTGGGGACGTAGGTCTCGCCGGCCCGGGCCCGGGCGATCGCGGCCGCGATCAGCTCCACCGCCGTGCCCAGGGACAGGAGGAACCGGGTCATCCCGTCGGTGGTGATGGTGACGGGGCCGCCGTTGCGGATCTGCTCGTGGAACAGCGGGATGACCGACCCCCGGGAGGCGAGGACGTTCCCGTAGCGGACGCAGATGAAGCGGGTGGCGGGGACGGTCAAGTTGGCGCCGACGAAGATCCGCTCCTGCAGCGCCTTCGTCATCCCCATGACGTTCACCGCCTTGCACGCCTTGTCCGTCGACACGCCCACCACCGTCCCCACCTCGACCCGGCCGTCGCGCACCGCGCGGACGATGTTCTCCGCTCCGACCACGTTGGTCTGCACCGCCTCGAACGGGAAGTACTCGCAGGAGGGGACCTGCTTCAGCGCGGCGGCGTTGACGACGATGTCGGCTCCATCCATGGCCGAGCAGACCGCATGGTAGTCCCGCACGTCACCGATCCTGAACTCCACCAGCCGCTCGAAGTCGTGATAGATGACCTCGTCGGTGGCCTTCGTCTTGTGCAGGTACTCCAGCCGCATGAAGTGCTGCTTGGCCTCGTCCCGCGAGAAGATCCGGATCTTGCCCGGGCGATCGTCCGGGCGGGCGAGCAGCCAGCGGGTGAGCACCTTGCCGAGCGACCCCGTCCCCCCGGTGATGAGGATCGTCTTTCCCTTCAGCGTCGCCGGTCCGCCCGCCGTCATCCCTGGAGCCCCCGTTCCCGGTAACAGGGCGAGGACTCGAAGTGGGCGTGCATGAGTCCGATCAGCTCCGCCCAGGCGGGGGGCTCGTAACCGGTCGCTTCACGAAAGCGCGACGAGTCGAGGGTCCGGTCGATGCGGCAGCCGTCATCCGGCACGATCTCGATCCCGTGGCCATATTGGCCGGCAATCAGCCGGAGCAGATCGCACTTCGACACGGGGCTCGACGAGACGTGGTAGACGCCGCGCATGTCGATCCGCGCCAGGACGTGCTCGTCGATGATGCGCGCCAGCTCCACGCTGGGAAACCCCGAGAAGATCGCCCCGGTGAAGCCCCGGACCGGCCCGGGCTGGGAGAGGAACCACTCTACGAGGCCGTACCGGTCGCGCAGCTCGTGACCGATGAAAGACGTCCGGAGCGTGATGCCGTCAGCGGCCGCGAGCTCACCCAGGACCTTCGTGCGTCCGTAGAGATCGACGGCATCGGGAATATCGTTCTCAGTATACTTCCCGGCCGCGCCGTCGAAGACGCAGTCGGTGCTGACGTGCACCAGGCGGCCCCCCACCGCCGCGCACAGGCGAGCCAGCTGGTGGGGAAACAGCGCATTGAGGCTGATCGCGGCCACCGGGTCGGCCGCCGAAGGCCTCTGCTTGACGAGGCCGATGCAGTTGACCACGACGTCGGGCCGGAAGGACTCGAGGACCGCGGCCACGGTCTGGATGCGCTCGGCATCGACTCCGGGGACGACCTGCTCGCGGAGAGCACGGGGAAGCAGACGGTCCAACCCGTCCTCGGCGCGGGCCGTCGCCCGGACGTCGTGACGTCCACCCTGGTGGAGGCGCTCGAGTAGGACGTGTCCGAGCATTCCGGTCGCGCCCAGGACGAGGACCCTCATCCCCGGCGCCTTTCCGCGGCGGCATAGAGGCGGCCGACCACGCGCTGGAACTGCCGCAAGACGAAGGACGCCATCCGACCCGGACGGCCGGGATCCGCCACGGTCTTGATGGCCCAGAGGGCCCCGAAGGCCTCTTCGAGGGGACGCCCCATGTTGTCCGCGATATGGAAGGCCCGGGCGGCGTAGATCTGCCAGGACGAGTCGAAGTCTTCGGGTCCCCACCCCGACCGGTGCTCCTGCCAACGTCCTCCGTCGAGCCCCCAGGCGTCCTTGCCGTCCGGATGATGCTGGGGCAGGAAGCCGAGGGGCGTGAAGATCACGACCTGGCGTCTCACCAGCGGCTCGGTGGCCGCGAGCAGCCGGCGTGCCTCCTCCTTCTCCAAGTGCTCGATGACGTCCACCAGGAAAACCGTGTCCACGGACCGCGGAGGGAACAGCTCGAGGGCCTGGGCCCACGTCGCCTTCAGCACGACGAAGGTCCGGTCCTGGCGGCAGCGGACCTTGCCCTGGAGGACCTCGACGTACTGCTCGAAGGGCTCGCAGCAGATGTGCACGAGCGGGCGCAGGTACGGCTGGGGCATGATCCCGCAGCCGATGTCCAGGACGACCGGCACCGGCTCGAGGGCCTTGCGCAAGGCGGGCAGCATCTCCTCGGCGGTCAGCCAGGTCAGGCCCACGCGGGTTCCCGACGGCGGCCGGGGCCGCGAGCCCTCACCGGGACACCGTCCGCCACTCGAGCAGGGGCCTGACCACGCCGCCGAAGCGGCCGAAGTAGTCCTTCCGCACCGCGGGGCTGTCGAGCACCTCGATCCTCAGGACGTCGCGGGTCATGGTCCCGTCCACGAACCCCTTGCCGAAGAGGTTGACGGCCAGGCTGAACCAGCCGTCGTTCAGGAAGTTCGCGGGGACGCGGCAGGAGCTACGGTACTCCCCGGACGGCATCGGACGACCGTACCAGCACGATTCGTGGTTGTTGATGGAGGAGAACACGATGTTCTGCTCGTCGTCGAAGAGGATCGCCGTCAGTCCCACGTAGGTCCCGGGAGTCGTGACCCGGAAGTCGATGTCCACGTCGAAAGCGGTGTCGGTATGGACCTGGGACAGCGCTTCTCCGTCCACGCCGCGGAGGGTGATCCGGGAGAGGATCGCGGAGGCGTTCCGGGGGGCCGCCCGCTCATCCGGCCATTCGCGGGACAGGACGGCGGTGCCGGCCTCGCCCAAGTACCGGGAGACGACCTCGCTGGCCGACCCCGCGGCGACCAGCGAGCCGCCCCGGAGAAGCAGCGCCCGGTCGCACAGCGTCCGCACCGCGCTCATGTTGTGGCTCACGAACAGCACGGTCCGCCCTTCGCGCCCCACCGATTCCATCCGACCCAGGCACTTCCGCTGGAACGCCGCGTCCCCGACCGCCAGGACCTCGTCCACCACCAGGATGTCCGGCTCCAGGTGCGCGGCCACCGCGAAGGCCAGCCGCACGTACATGCCCGAGGAGTACCTCTTGACCGGCGTGTCCAGGAAGCGCTCGACCTCCGCGAAGGCGACGATCTCGTCGAAGCGTCTCTTGATGTCCGCCCGCCGCATGCCCAGGATGGCGCCGTTCAAGAAGATGTTCTCCCGGCCCGTCAGCTCCGGATGAAAGCCGGTCCCCACCTCGAGCAGGCTGGCCAGGCGGCCGCGCAGGGTCAGCCGCCCTTCCGAGGGCTCCGTGATGCGGCTCATGAGCTTGAGCAGCGTGGACTTGCCGGCTCCGTTGGGCCCGATGATGCCGATGCGCTCGCCCGGCGCGACGTGGAACGAGACCTTCTCGAGGGCGTAGAACTCCTCGCGTCCCGCCATCCCCCGGTCGAGCCTCCGCCCCCGCAGCCTCGCCGCCAGCCGCCGCGCGCGCACGGCCAGATCGTCCCGCAGCGTGAGGTAGCGCTCGGGATGCTGGTGGCGCAGGACGTATTTCTTAGAGAGCTTCTCGGCGATGATCGCGGACATGGAATCGGGGCGGGCACGGCAACGCCGAGCGGGGGGCATCTTGCGGTCGCCCGGCCGCGATCAGATCACGTCCGCGAAGCTCCGCTCGGCCTTCCGGAAATACCATAGCCCGGAGATCACCAGGAGGGCCACCACCGTCGCCGCCAGGAAGAGGCCGCTCCAGTATAGCGTAAACGCCCGGCCGAGGATCGCCCACCGGAAGCCGTCGATCACGCCCACCAGCGGGTTGAGCGAGTAGAGCAGGCGCCAGCGCGCCGGGACCACGTCGCTCGAGAACCCGACCGGCGAGACGTAGAGCCCGAACTGCACCACGAAGGGAACGATGTACGTGAAGTCGCGGTACTTCACCGTCAGGGCCGAGAACCAGAGTCCGCCGCCCACCGCGGTCGCCGCGGCCAGCAGCACGAAAAGGGGCAGGGCGGCCAGCCGCACGGTCGGCAGCACTCCGTACCAGGCCATCAGGCCGGCGAGCAGCGCCAGCGACACCAGGAAGTCGACGAAGCTCACCACGACGGCGCCGATGGGTATCACCATCCGGGGGAAGAACACCTTCGAGACCATGGACGCGTTGGCGAGCAGGCTGGCGCTGCTGCCGGCCAGGGCGCTGGCGAAGAACTGCCAGGGCAGTAGGGCGGCGAAGACGAGGACCGGGTACGGCACCCCGTTCGACGGCAGCCTGGCGATGCGGCCGAAGACGACGGTGAAGACGAGCATGGTGGCCAGCGGGCGCACGAGGGCCCATGCCACGCCGATGGCGGCCTGCTTGTACTGGACCGTGACGTCCCGCCAGGCCAGGAAGTAGAACAGCTCCCGGTAGCGCCAGAGATCTCTCAGGTACTGGCCGGCCGGTCGACCGGCCTCGATCACGAGCAGCTCTGTGGGCGCCTCCGGCGAGGCGGTCCGGCCGGTCGCCTCGGCGGGCGCCGCCACGGCTAGCTCACCGAGGGCGGCGGAGGGGCCGGATCGCTCACGTCGATCGCCGAGGCTCGTCCGCCGGCGAGCCGGGCGAGCCGCTGCGCCACCCGCAACAGGCGGTCGAGGAGCGGCGAGTTGAGGCGGCGCGCCCGGACCTGGAGCGCTCGCGCCCATCCGGCATCCGGCACGGCGAGGGCGTTGCGAAAGGCCTCGTCGGCATAGGTGTGCGCGCCGAAGCTCCGGTAGAGGTCGCCCATCCAGATCCAGGCGTCGGCCTGCCCGGTTCCGCCGTCCGCCAGGCCCGGGAAGAAGCCCCGCACCGACAGGTGGTCGTGGACGACGTCCATGAGGAGGCGAATGTCCCGGCGGACCTGTCCGGCCTCGGTCTCCGTGCCGCGCGCCGGATGGACCCGCTTGAATGTGACCGCCCGCGGGCTCAGGAGGAAGGGGAATGCCGCCGACAGGCGCAGCGTCATCTCCACGTCCTGGGTCGTCCGGTTGGCCTCGTTGAACGGGCCCACGCGCGCGAAGCAGGACCGGTGGATGGTCATCGCGCACATGTCGACGCCCCCCAGACGCAGCGCGTCCCGCGGGTTCGTGACCCGGTCGACCGGGTAGACCGGCTCCCGGATGACGTTTCCCGCGCCGTCGATGACCTTGATCGGGCAGAACAACACGCGGGCCTCGGGCCGTTCCGCCGCGGCGATCATGTCCTGCTCGATGCGGTCGGCAGCGAACCGGTCGTCGTGGCTCAGCCAGGCGAACCACTCGCCGGTCATCTCCCGCAGCCCGTGGTTCAGCGCGGTGGACACGCCGCCGTTGGGCTTCCGGAAGCGGCGGACCCGGTCGCCGTACGACCGGATGATGGCGTCGGTCCGGCCTCCGTCGTCGGATCCGTCGTCGACGACGATGACCTCGGTGCGCCCGTAGGTCTGCTGCAGCGCGCTGTCGACCGCCTCGCGCAGGTAGTTCGAGCCGTTGTACACCGGGATCACGATCGACACGACCGGCGATCGCGACGAGGCGCGGGCGCCGCCCGTCACTTCACTCCCTGGGCGTAGAGTGACTCGTAGCGGCGCTCCGGCTGATCCAGGGCGGGGTCGAAGGGCCGCAGGCGCACCTCCCTGAGGCCGATCTGCCCGAGCAGGGCCAGGATGCTCTCCTCGTCGAACATGTGGCGGTGCTCGCCGTCCATGTAGAACATGTAGTTCACGTAGTCGATCGGCGTACGGAGCGACAGCCCCGTGTCGTAGGTGCAGTAGGTCCGGGCGTCGAACGTCTCCGGGTGGGCATAGGCCTCGAGGTAGATCCTCGCGTTGGGGACGGCCAGGCTGAAGACCCCGTTCGGCTTGAGCGTCCGGTAGCAATCCCGCAGGAGCGCCACGAGGTCGGGGTACCGGAAGTGCTCCAGGACGTGCTCGGAATAGATGAGGTCGAGCGACTCGTCGGGGAAGGGCAGGCCCAGGCGCAGATCATAGGGGAAGTCGGTGCGGAAGCTGAGGTCGGAGGTGATGAAGCCCTCCTTGGTCTTGACCCCTCCGGGGCCGATCTCCAGCCGGTTGACCCGGCGCTTGTCGAAGAAAAGCCGGGCCTTGACGAGCCCGACCAGGGAGCAGAGGTGGGTCCGGGCTTCCGCCCGAACGAGGGCGCAGCTCTCGCGAAGCCGGCCGGGATACCGGGAACGCATCTGGACCGTTCCTGCCGCCGCTGGCGCCGGCACGATTGTCCTAGAATAGCGTTTCGTCGTCCAACGCGGGAACGGCGCGGATGCCGTGCTCGCCCGGGGCCCCTGCGCATGTGCGGCATCTTCGGCTTCGTCGGCCACCTCTCGGCGGACCTCGCCTCCGCGTGCGTCGACTCTCTCGCCCACCGCGGCCCCGACGGGCGCGGGCTCTGGCGGACACCGGAGGTCACGCTCGGCCATCGACGCCTGGCCATCCTCGATCCGTCGCCCCGGGGCGAGCAGCCCATGTCCTTCCTGGACGGGCGATACCGGATCACGCTGAACGGCGAGATCTACAACTTCCTCGAGCTGCGCGAGGAGTTGCGGGACCGGTACTCGTTCCAGAGCGAGTCGGACACCGAGGTCCTCCTCGCCGCCTTCGCCCGGTGGGGGCCCGCCGGCCTGGACCGGTTGAACGGGATGTGGGCCTTCGCCGTCTGGGACGACGACGAGAAGCGCCTCTTCCTCGCCCGGGACCGGTTCGGCAAGAAGCCGCTCTTCCACGCCCGGGTGGCGGACGGGTTCGCGTTCGCCTCCGAGATGAAGGCGCTCTTCCCCCTGCTCGATCAGGTTCGGCCCAACGTTTCGCTGGTCCGGGACACGGCCCGCCTCATGCAGTACGAGTCCACCCGCGAGTGCGTCATCGAGGGGATCGAGCGCCTGCCCGCCGGCCACTACGCGTGGTTCGGCGACGGCCGCCTGGAGACGCGGCGCTGGTGGTGCACGCTGGATCACCTGCCGCGGGTCCCCGGCCGCTTCGAGGAGCAGGGGGAGCAGCTCCGCGGCCTCCTCCTGGACGCCTGCCGGCTGCGGATGCGCAGCGACGTCCCCCTCGGGACGGCCCTCAGCGGAGGGCTGGACTCGAGCGCCGTCGCTTCCGGCATGAGCCACGCCGCCCGCCGCGCCGGCACGGAGCGGGTGCACCGGCGCTGGCAGCATGCCTTCGTGGCCTCGTTCCCCGGTACTTCCCTGGACGAGGTGCCCTACGCGCGCGCGGTGGCGGAGTACCTCGGCATCGAGCTGACGGTGGTCGAGGTGGATCCCCGGACCGCCCTCGACCGGCTGGACGACTTCCTCTACCGCTTCGAGGACCTCTACCTCACGAGCCCGATCCCGTTCATGCTGACCTACGAGGCGATCAAGGCCCGCGGCATCAGCGTCACCCTGGACGGCCACGGCGCCGACGAGCTCTTCGGCGGGTATCGCTTCGACTTCCTGAGGGCCCTCGGCGACGCGGGCTGGAACCTCGTGCAGGCGCGGCAGGTCCTGGACGCCTACTACGACAGCCAGCCCGCCGACAGCGTCCAATATGCCCGCCTCCCCGGGAAGCTTCCCTTCCTCGCCCGATGGCACGCCCGGAGGCTGGCCCGAAGGCTGCTGGGAGGCGCGGAGCAGGCGCGGGACCGCGACCATCCGGCCTGGCGGTCGCTCGACGAGCTGACGCGCGTGCTCTACGTCTCGGCTCACGAGACCGTGCTGCCGACCCTGCTCCGCAACTACGACCGTTACAGCATGGCGAGCGGGGTGGAGATCCGGATGCCCTTCCTCGACCACCGCATTGCGGCCTTCGCCTTTGCTCTGCCCTGGGACTCGAAGCTGCGCCGGGGGTACTCGAAGGCCGTGGTCCGGGAGGCGGTGGCGCCGATGCTGCCCCCGCTGATCGCCTATCGCAAGACGAAGATCGGGTTCAACTCGCCGACGGTGGACTGGATCAAGGGCCCGCTGCGCCAGTTCATGCTCGACACGCTGGCTGCCCGCTCATTCCGCTCGTGCCCGCTCATCGATCCGGAGGAGACGGCCCGGGAGATCATGGGCGTGATCACCGACCCGCAGGCGACCTTCCAGCGGGGCGAGCGCGCCTGGACGCTCCTCGCCCCCTACCTCTGGGAGCAATCGGTCGTCAGGCGGGCCCGCGAAGCGCGATTGCAGTCGCTGCCCGCCTGAGGCCCGGCCTTCAGCCGGCGGAGCGGACCACCCGCGCCGGCACCCCGACCACCGTGCAGCCGGGCGGAACGGACTCGAGCACGACCGCGTTGGCCCCCACGTCGGCCCCCGCCCCGATCTCGAGCCGGCCCGAGGCGATGATCTTGGCCCCCGCGCCGAGCTGCGCCCCCTCGCCGATCACGATCTCGTCCAGGTCCACCGGCTCGCGGTGGCGCACGTTCTGCCCGATGACCACCTGGGGATGGATCATGACGTCGTCGCCGATGACGGTCCGGGGGTGCACGATCACCCCTGCGCCGTGGTGCTGGAAACGGACTCCCCGGCCGATGCGCACGCTGCCGGGGAGGTCGCATCCGGTGAGGAAGTAGTTCCAGCGCTGCAGTAGCCCCGGCAGCAGCCGGACCCGGCGCAGGTGCAGCCAGCGGGCCAGCCGGTGGATCTTCTGCGGGTCGATCACGTTCGCTTCGTGAGCCCGAGCCGGCCAGCCAGCCGCGCCCGCACCATCGCGAGGAGACGCCGGGACGACAGCTCCGGGTAGAACTGCGGGAGCTGGCCGTCGGCCGCCCCCACCACCTCCCCAACCGCGCTCAGCAGGATGTCCTGGCCCGGGACTCCCGCGATGACGTTCATCTCCGGCGGGCGCATCGTGCGGCCGAAGCTCCGGACGTGGCTCCGGCACCGACGCGAGGTCAGGACGTGCGCGGTCCCCAGCCGGCCCGGAGCCTTCGTGCCATAGAGATCGACGCTGTAGTCGTAGCCCTTCAGGGAGTCGGTCAGCCGATCCAGACGGGAAGGCAGCAGCTCGAACCAGGCGTCGTAGACGGCGGCCGAGTCGGCGAGGGGCTTGAAGCGGAAGCTGCTCTTGAAGAGCTGGAGGGGGACCTGGAACAGCGTGGTGCCGGACCGGTGATGGACCCCGCGATCGCCGCAGTTGGTGGAGAGCGATTCCCGCGGATAGACGAAGTAGTTCCCGGTCGCGACCATGTACTTCGTGTAGTACTTCAGCCAGGAGCTGTCGGGCCATCCCACCATGGCATCCGGCAGGTTGTCCTCGGCCGTGACCGGCCCGTCGTGCCCGCCGTACCAGTCCCGGAATCCCCGCCACTGCTCCCACGTCCAGGCCTGCCCCCACGAGGAGGCCATCTGGAGGAAGAACACGTCGCTCTCGTCGGGCAGGGGCTCGAAGCGCAGGCGGGCATGCACGTTCAGGTGGTGCGCGTAGAGGGAGATGCCGGCGATCTCGCTCCGCCCGCGGTAGAACGCCAGGGCCTGGCCGGCGTAGGCATAGAACTCGGGCGAAACGTAGAGGTCGTCTTCCAGCACGACGACCGACCCGTGCTCCCGGCTGAGGTCCCCGCAGCTCAAGACGTGCCGGCGCAGGCCGAGCCGCTCCGGACGCCGGATGACCTCCTTGTCGCCGAAGGCCCAGACGAACTCCTCCGCGACCCGGAGGACTTCAGGGTCGTCGCTCTTGTCCACGCTGACGACCAGCTTCACCGCCCCGGGGTATCGGCCCCGGGCCACCGAAGACAGGAGTCGCGCGAGGGACCGGGGACGAGCGTGGGCGACGATGACGACGGCGGGCTGGTCCTGCGGAAGCGGCAAGGCAGCCGAATTATCACCCCGCCGCCGGCCGCCCGCCTCGCCTTCCCCGCGGCGCGGGCCCGTGATAGGGTTGCCGGATCACTGACAGCGTCCTTCCGAGGCCTTGACCGTGCTTCTCTACATCGTGGACTGGCTGCCGCCGGATTATGGAGCGGTCGGCCAGTACGCCCTGCAGGAGAGCCGCGATCGCGCGGCTCGGGGCGACGACGTCGTATTGGTCGGGCTGTCGAGCTCGGCCGGCTCGTCGGACGTGCAGGACGTGGGCCGGGGGCACCTCACGCTCATCCGCATCCGTTGCCGTCCCGTCGACAAGGGCAACCTCCGTCGGCGCGCCTGGTGGACGCTCAAGACCGACCTCCGGCTGGTCTGGGCCGCCCGCCGCCACCTCCGCACCGCGGAGGAGGTCCTGTTCACGGGCAGCCCGCCCTTCCTGGAGCACCTGTTGACCCCCTTGAGCCTGCTGCTGGGAACGCGCCTGACGTTCCGCCTGTCCGATTTCCACCCGGAGTGCCTGATGGCGCATCTCGGCCGCATTCCCTGGTGGCTCCGCCTGTTCCACGCCCTGACCCTGCGCTGGCGCCGGACGGTCACCCGCATCGAGGTGCTGGGCGAGGACCAGCGCCGCCTGCTCGCCGCGCAGGGGGTCGCCGACGGCCGGATCGTCCTCCGGAGGTCACGCTCTCCGGTCGAAGTCGCCTCCCACACGCCACCGCTCCCGATCCCGACCGAGCTGGCCGGGCGTGCGGTCGTCCTCTATTCGGGGGCGGTGACGCACGCGCACGAATACGAGACCTTCGTCGAGGGCTACCGGCTCCACCATCATGAGGGCTCGGCGCGGGCGGCCCTGTGGCTGAACGCCACCGGCGTGCGCGCCGACGCATTCGAGCGAGCGGTGAGGGAGGCAGGCCTTCCCCTCCACCGGACCTCCGCGGTGCCGATCGACCAGCTGGCGAGCCTCCTCATCACCCCCGACGCCCACCTCATCACGCTCCGGGACGCGTACGTGGGCTTGTGCGTGCCCTCCAAGGTCTACGGGTGCATCGAATCCCGGCGCGACGTCCTCTACGTCGGCAGCCGTCAATCGGAGGTGCATCTCCTGTGCGACCGCCACCTCGATCCCCGAGGCTACTTCCGCGTGGACATCGGGGACGGCCGTGGCGTCGCCCGCGCTCTCGAGGCGGTGGCGGACCGGGCCGCCGCCGGAGCCCTGGCCGGGCCAAGGGCGAGTGCAGCCCGGAGCGCGCCGAAGGCCGCTTCCCTGGGTCGAGCGGACGAGTTACTCCCGCTTCGGGCGACGATCAGCTCTCCGGCGCGACGGGCAGAGGGCTGAGGGATTCCACCACCGGCCGCCGGTCCGGAAGCGGCGACCCGTCCAGGAGCCGGATGAAGCTCGGCGCGAAACCCTCCATGAGGGCGCCCATGAGATGGGACAGTTCGAAGCCGTTCCGGGCCTGCACGGGCCGGCCCATCCGCAGCTCCGCCACGACGGTGCCCGCGTCCAGGATGGGTATCGTCCAGGACCAGCAGTCGCCGGCGCTCCTCGGCGAGCCGGGCGCCCGCCACTGCGGAAATCCCGGCGGCAAAGCCGGCGCTCCCCGATAGACCATCAACCGGTCGCGGGCCAACGGCGAGAGGACGATCTCGACCTGGCAGAAGTCGACGCGGGACGCCGTCGTCGTGAGGGTCCTCCACAGGGCGGCCAGGTCCAGCGCCTGTTCGAACTCCGACTTCAGCCCGGCCAGGTAGATGTTGTTCACCACGGCTCGGGGATCCTGGAACAGCCGCTGCCGCAGCAGCCGATGCAGCTCGCTGAACTCGGAGTAGCCGAGGCGCTGGATGCCGAACCAGGTGACCACGCTGAAGGCGATGATGACCAGCCCCACGATCTGGCTGCGGCCGGTCATGGTGAGGAGGGAGAAGGCGCCGAACAGCGCAGCGACCCCGTACAGGATGATCACCACTCGCGAGGGAGTGAAGCCCATGCGGACCATCCGGTGATGGATGTGGTCGCGGTCGGCGTGGAAGATGCTCTGGCCGCGGAGCAGCCGGCGCGTCATGGCGATCGAGGCGTCGACGATGGGGAGCGCTAGGGCGATGAGGGGGGCAGCCACCGCGATGGCGGCCGAGCTCTTCATGGAGCCGCGGATGGCGAAGGCGGCCAGCGCGAAGCCCACGAAGAGCGAGCCACAGTCGCCCAGGAAGATCGAGGCGGGATTGAAGTTGTAGCGGACGAAGCCGAGGAGCCCGCCGGCCAGGGCGGCGCACAGGAGGACCACCTCCCAGCGTTCGTTGATGATGGCGGCGACGAACAGCGTGGTGGTCGCGAAGAAGCCGATCCCCGCGGCCAGGCCGTCGAGCCCGTCGATGAGGTTGAACGCGTTGCTCATGCCCACGAACCACAGCAACGTGAGGGGCAGGGAAAGGGAGCCGAGGGCCACCGGGTCCCCGAACGGGTTCGTGACCGAGCTGATCCGGTACCCACTGAAGAACAGGTACAGTCCCGCCGCCGCCTGAACCACCAGCTTCGAGGCTGGCTTCACGCCCCGGATGTCGTCGGCGAGACCGATGAGCATCACCCCCGCGCAGGCCACGATCAACGGGAAACCGTCGACCGAGGACTCGCCGGTGCCAGCATAGCGGTCGAGCAGGAGCAGGGCGAGGAAGGAGACGACGAACGAGAGGTAGATGGCGACGCCCCCCAGCTGCGGGACGGGCATGCGGTGCATCTTCCGCAGCCCGTCGGGCTGGTCGACCCAACCCCGGCGGAAGGCCAGGTTCCGGAGCAAGGGAGTCAGGACGAGAGACGAGAGGCCGCTCAGGATCAGGACCAGGAACGTCAGCTTGACGATCACCACGGGCATGGCGCTCTGGACGCGGAGCCTTCCCGCTACCGCGTGGCCTGCTTGGTCATGGGGGCGGGCTCGTCCTGCCGCTTCGGGTGCTGATCGTCGTAGTAATGCCCATAGTAGTGGCTGTAATAGTGGCTGTAGTAGTAGGCGTTCTGCTCCATCGGCACGCGGTTCAGCACCACGCCGAGGATGCGCGCCCCAGTGTCCTTCACCCGCTCCAGCGTGTGGAGGACCGCCTTGCGGGGGACGCGCTCGGCCTGGGCGACGATCAGCACGCCATCGCACGCCGAGGACAGGATGAGAGCGTCGGCCACCGCGCCGACTGGCGGGGTGTCGATGAGGACCCAGGAGTAGGCGGCCCGCAGGCCGTGGAGAAAGCCGCGGAGGAGCTGCGGGCTCATCAGCTCCGCGGGGCTGGGGGCATGGCTGCCGGAAGGGAGCAGGCTCAGGTTGGTGCCCTTGACGCGCTCCACGCACTCGGCGGTATCGGCCAGGCCCACCAGGATGTCCGACAGACCGGGGGACTTCTTGAGGCCGAGCAGCTCGTGGGCCTGGGGCTTGCGCAGGTCAGCGTCGAGGAGCAGCACCTGTCCGTCCATGGTGGCGAGCGTCAAGGCCAGGTTCACCGAGGTCAAGGTCTTGCCCTCGCCGGGGGCGGTCGAGGTCAGCACCAGCACGCGTGAGTCCTGGCCTGGCCACGAGTAGCTCAAGGCCATCCGCAAGACGCGGTAGCCCTCCATGAACGGGCCCTGCTGGTGCGAATTCGACAGCACCGGGCTTCCCGAGTCCTGGCCGTGCTCGGGGATAACGCCCAGGAGCGGCACCCCCAGGTGGAGCCGGACCTCCTCGGGAGTCTTGATGCTGTTGTCGAGGTACTCGAGGAAGAAGGCGGCCATCACGCCCAGCGCCAGCCCCAGGAAGAGGCCCATCGCGATGTCGCTGGGCCGGTTCGGGCGCACCGGGCTGCCGGGGACGGCGGCCGCGTCGACGATCCGGATGTTGGAGGCCTTCAGCTCCTGGGCGACGTCGGTCTGCTTGTGCCGCGCCATCAGGCTGTTGAGCACCTCCTTGCTCGCGTCCAGCTCGCGCTTCAGGCTGTCGTACTGCACGCCGCGCCGGGACAGCTCGAGGGCCTCGCGCTTGGCCATCTCGAGGGCGTCGGCCACCCCGTGCTCCTGGGCCACCGCCGCGCGGTAGTCGTTCTCGGCGGCCCGGATGACGCGCTGGGCCTCGCTGGCGATCTTCTCCCGTGTCTCCGTGATCTGGTTGCGGTTCTTGACGACCTCGGGGTGCTGGTCGAGGTAGCGCTCCTGGAGCTGGACGCTCTGGCGCTGGAGGCTGGCCAGCTCGACCCGCAGGGACCCGATGAGCGGGTTGCGCATCACCTCGGGCAGCTCCTCGGAGTTGGGCGCCTCCTTCATCTGCCGGTAGAGGGCCTCCTTCTCGATCCGCTGCGTCTTGAGCGCGGTGAGGCTGGTGCCCAGCTCCCGCAGCCTCTGCTCGACCAGGGTCCGCCGCTCCTCGATGTTGACGATGCCGTCCTTCTCCTTCAGCTTCTGGAGGGCCAGCTCCGCCTGCTCGACCTTGTGGCGCTGTTCCTCGATCTGGCTGCCCAGCCACAGTCCCGCGTCGGCCGAGGTCTGGTAGCGGAACTCCATCGTCTGCTGGATGTAGAGCTGGGAGAGCTTGTTGGCGGCCTGGGCGGCCAGCTCCGGGCGGTAGGCCTCGAATCCCACCAGGACCAGCCGGCTGTTCCGGACCGGCTGCACCTTCACCCGGGACAGGAACTGATCGATGGCGGCCTCCATCACCCGGGAAGAGCCGGGCGCGCTGGCCTTCAGCGCCGCTCTCTGCTCGGCCGGCTGCGGCCCTCCGAACTCCGGGTCCTGGAAGAGGTCCATCTCCTCGATGACCTTGCGCACGAGCGCCCGGCTCTGCAGCAGCTTGTACTGGGTCTGGTAGTAGTCGTCGCGCTCGGAGTCGACCCGGGCCACTTCCTTGAAGGTGAGGACGTTGGGGTTCTCGCGCTCGATGAGGATCTGCACGTCGGCTTCGTAGACGGGCCGGGTGAGCAGGGTGCGGACGGTCGCCGCGGCGGCCACGGTGAGGAAAACCGCCAGGACCAGCCGTCGCCGGCGCAGGACGACGTGCAGGTACTCCCAGAGATGGGTCTCTTCCGGGACGCCGGCCTGGCCTGCGGGAGCGGTTGTGGACAAGCGAAAAGACCCCAGTCTCAGGTGTCGATCGAGGGAGTGTCGATTATACCCGAGCTCTCTATCCCCCGGAGGCCGTGCTCATGCCTTCACGACGCGGCCGGAGGCGTGCGGCACCCGGCCGCACGCGTTCCGGGTGTCGACGACGAGCGAGATCGCGGACACCACCGCCGCATAGTCGATCTTCGAATGGTCGGTCACCACCACCGCCGCATCGTAGCGGGAAAGCCCGTCGTCGAGGGGAACCGACTTCAGCGCGAGCTGGTGATCTCGCATCCGCGGCAGGTGAGGGATGTACGGATCGTGGTAGTCGACCCGGGCCCCCGCCTGCTGCAGCATCTCGATGATCTCGACCGCGGGGCTCTCTCTCACGTCGGCCACGTCCTTCTTGTAGGCGACCCCCAGGATCAGGACGCGCGCGCCCAGCAGGCACTTGCCGGCCTCGTTGAGGGCGGCGGTCAGCCGCTGGACGACGTAGCGCGGCATGGCCGTGTTCACCTCGCCGGCCAGCTCGATGAAACGGGTGGACAGGCCGTACTCCCGGGCCTTCCACGTGAGGTAGAAGGGATCTATGGGAATGCAGTGGCCACCCAGGCCTGGCCCGGGATAGAACGCCGCAAAGCCGAACGGCTTGGTCTTGGCCGCTTCGATCACTTCCCAGATGTCGATTCCCATGGAGTCGAAGGTGACCTTCAGCTCGTTGACGAGGGCGATGTTCACGGCCCGGTAGGTGTTCTCGAGGATCTTGACCGCCTCGGCCACCCGGGCCGAAGACACCCGCACGACCTGGTCCAGGCCGCCCCGGTACAGGGCCTCCGCGAGCCGGGCCGAGTGCGGCCCCACTCCCCCCACCACCTTGGGGATGTTGCGCGCGGAGTAGCGAGGGTTCCCGGGGTCCTCGCGCTCGGGACTGAAGGCGAGGAAGAAGTCCTGCTCCACGCGCAGGCCGCTCGCCTCCAGCCGCGGGCGCACCACCTCGTCGGTGGTGCCGGGAAACGTGGTTGACTCCAGGACCACCAGCTGGCCCGGCCGTATCGCGGCGGCGATGGCCTCGGCGGTCTTCTCGATGTAGGAAAGGTCGGGCTCCCTCTGGCGGGTGAGAGGAGTGGGCACGCAGATCAAGATCGCGTCGGCCTCGGCCAGCCGGGAGAAGTCGGCGGTCGCCTCAAAGCGGCCGCCGTCGAGCGCGGCCCGGATGCGCGCGGGATCGATGTGGAGGATGTAGGAGCCGCCCCCCTGCAGGGTGGCCACCTTCTCGCGGTCGACGTCGAAGCCCACCACCGGGAAGCCGGAACGGCTGAACTCCAGGAGCAGGGGCAGGCCGACATAGCCCAGTCCGATCACGCCTACCCTGGCCGTCTTGCCCTCGATGGCCCTCGCCAAGCCGTCGACGGCCGCGACCGCAAGCTCGGACATAGACGCCGTATTGTGGCACATGCCGGCGGAGCACGGTCCGCCGGTTGGGTTTTGCCGGGTCCCGGATTAACCTTGGCGCGGAGGCCCTCCGGCGGGCACTATGACGCTGGCCGTCTTCTATTCCTTCGCCCGCTCGGGCGGCACGCTGGTGAACCGGTGCCTGGGCGCCATCCCCGGCAACCTCGTCCTCTCCGAGGTCAACCCCCACGGGGCGTTGGTGCCGGTCGAGGTGCAGGCCCGGGACTGGCTGGGCCTGGTCGGGCCCGGGGAGTTCGAGATCCTGGCCGGGAAGGGCTACGGGGCGAAGATCCGATGGCTCAGCGAGGCGGCCGCGAATCAGGGCCGCCACCTGGTGGTGCGCGACTGGCCGGCCCTGAACTTCCTGTCCGGGCTGTTCTCCGAATACTTCCAGCCCAGCCTGCTCCTGGAGCAGCAGCTGTACCTCACGCGCCACGGCCTGGCCCCTCCCTCGGCCGTGGTAGCGCGGCGCGGCGCCGCCGTCTACGAATCGGTGGTCCGCACGTTCGACCACCTGCGGGACCTGACGGCGGAGGCGTTCGGCGCCGCCTACCTCGCCTATGCGCGGGTCATGGACGGACGCCCGGTGATCCGCTTCGAGGAGTTCTGCCGCGAGCCGCAGCGGGAGCTGGCCAGGCTCTGCGGGTGGCTGGGCATCGCCTATTCCGATGGCTTCCTCGAGGGGTTCCCCGCCTTCGACCGGTGCACGGGGGACAACCGCGTCTCCGTGTCCTCCCGGGCCGGCAGCTCCGAGCGCATCGAGGTGCTCCCGGAGAATCGCGGCTCTCCGGCCTGGGTCGCGGCGGCCCGCGACCCGGCGTGCCGTGAGGCGGATCAGGTGTTCGGCTATGCCGACTGACCGGCCGGGGCAGGGGCAAGAGACGGGGTCGGCCTCCGACGAGGCCCTGTGGAGGGTGATCGAATCCCGTGATCGGGCCTTTGCCAAGGCCCACCGCACCGTCGTCGACAAGGAGGAGGAGATCCATCGGCTGAAGGCAGCCGCCACCGAGAAAGACCGTGAGATCACGCGACTGAAGCGGGAGGCCGACTGCAAGGACGATGAGATCCAGATGCTGACGCGGGCCGCCGCCGAGCGACTGGGCATCATCCAGCAACTGCAGGCTTCCCGCGAGTACAAGGCCGGCCTGACCCTCCTCCACCCGTGGCAGGCGCTGCGGAGGAAGCTCCATGCCGGGTGACGCTGGCGCCGCCGGCCGTCCGAAGGGAGGACCACTCATGGCGACGGCTCCCGACGAGACCCTCTGGAGCCTCATCGAGTCGCGCGATCGCGCGTTCGCGAAGGCCCACGAGGCCTTTCAATCGTTGACGTGGCAGGCGGGCCAGAAGGACGAGGAGATCGCCCGGCTCAAGCAGGAGGCCGACCGCAAGGACGAGGAGATCCATATGCTGACCCGGTCGGCCGACGAGTGGCAGGTCCTCGTCCGGGAGCTGGAGGCTTCCTGGGAATACAAGCTGGGCCTGATGCTCCTGCACCCGTGGGCCGTGGTGAGGCAGAAGGTCTCCGCGGACCCTCAGCGCACCCGCCACTTCCGCCCCACCCAGAACAGCCGCAGGTAGCCCGCGATGGTGCGCGCGATGCGCATCTTGCTCTGGCCGGCCCGCAGCGAGCCGTCGAGGGGCATGGCCACCTCGGAGATGGTGGCCCCGACCTGGATGAGCTTGGCCAGCAGCTCGACCATGCACTCGAAGCCGGGCGTCTCGAGGATCGCGGGGCCGTACCGTGTCTGGAGGCGCTTCAGGACGGGCGCGCTGTAGAGCCGGAAGAACGAGCTCATCGTGAGGATGCCGTGGATGCCCAGCAGCTCCTTGATCAGGCTGTTCGCCCCATGGCTCAGGAACACCCGCAGCGGCGTGTTGTTGGTCATGCCGCCCCCGTACATGTAGGGGCTGGCCAGTACGACCTCGAAGCCCTCCCGGCGCCGCACGAGCATCTGCTGGAGCGTGTCGATGCGCGAGGTGTTGTCCCCCTCCATGGTGGCAACCCAGTCGGCCTCGGCCAGGCGCGGCGCCAGGTGGGCGAAGCCGGTTCCGAAGGCGCGGCCCGGCCCCAGGTTCCTCTCGTGCCGGAGCACCTCGACGGCCAGGCTGCCCTTCTCCTCACGGATCTTCTCCCCCGTGCCGTCGGTGCTGCCGTCGTCGATGAAGACCGCCGCGCATTGCATCTGCCCGACCAGGCCCTCCTCCAGGCGGCGGAAGCCCGCGAGCAGCCGGGCGACGTTGGGCGACTCGTTGAGCAGAGGGACCAGGACGTAGAGGTGCGGCGGCTGGCCGCGACCCGCCTGGGTCAACGCTCGTCCTCGAGGGTGAATCCCGGGTTGGCCTGCCGGATCTCCTCGAGGTGCTCGCGGAACCATTCCACCTGCCGGCGCATCCCCTCGCCGACGTCGATCCGCGGCCGCCAGCCGAGCAGGCATTCGGCCTTGCCGATGTCCACCGTGCGCTGGCGGGGGTCCTCGTAGCCGCGGGAGAAATCCGTATAAGGCACGAAGCGGAGCCGGGGCCTCGTGCGCGCGCCGGCCAGGCGCCAGACGAGATAGGCCAGGTTCACGATGCTGAGATGGTCGGCCGCCCCCACGTTGACGACCTCGCCCTCCGCGTACGGAGCCTCGAGGACGCGGAGGGTGGCCTCCACCGCGTCCGAGACATGGGCGAAGGGGCGCGTCTGGGTGCCGTCGCCATGGATCGGCATCGGCTGGTCGGTCAGGGCCGCATGGATGAAGATGTCCTGGGGCCCGGACAGCCTGGAGAGCTGGTAGGTCGGTCCATAGATGCCGGAGTAGCGGACGATCGAGACGGGGACGCCGTGCGACTCGGCGTACGCGAAGCACAGGTGCTCGCCGTAGACCTTGGACACCGCGGAGGCCCAGCGGTTGATCTTCGAGTCACCCAGCACGAGCGTGCTCTCCTCGCTGAAGCGGGGATCCGGGTTCTTCCCGTACACGTCGTCGGTGGAGGCGAACAGCATGCGTGCCCCGTGGCGGCGCGCGCACTCCAGCACCACCTCGGTGCCCCTGCCGTTGACTTCCAGCGTGGCCAGGTACCCGGTGTAGCGCGGGATCTTCAGGGCAGCCAGGTGGACGAGGGTGGAGGCGCCGGCGGTGAGCCTCTCCATCGATCCGAGGTCCCGGACGTCGGCCTCGTGGAAGCGGAACGAGGGATGCTCGACGCACGACGCTAGGTTGACCCGGCGGCCCTGGGAGAGGTCGTCCACTCCCACGACCTCGTGCCCCTTCTCCAGCAGGGCGCGCGCGAGATGGGGCCCGATGAGGCCGGCGACGCCGGTGACCACGACCCGCTCGCTCAGGACGCCGTCCCTTCCCGCGCCGTCACCGCCCGCTGCCACTCCACGGTGCGGCGCAGGCCCTCGTCGAGGTCGACCCGGGGCGTGAAGCCGAGCCGATCCCGGGCCTTGGCGATGTCGGGCACCCGGTGCCGCACGTCTTCGTACCGGCCGAAGGTCTGATACGAGACCCGCTTGACCTTCGGCTCGCCGCGTCCGGCCAGGCGCCATACCTTCTCGGCCAGGGCCTGGATCGTGACCGGCCGCGTGTCCCCGAGGTTGAAGATCTCCCCCACCGCCCGCTCCTCGAACATCGCCCGGACGATACCGTCCACGGTGTCGTCGACGTAGGTGAAGCTGCGCGTCTGCTGGCCGTCGCCGTGCACTTCCATCGGCTGGTCGCGCAGGGCGGCGTCGATGAACACCGCCTGCGGTCCCCCCCACCAGGTGCGGTTCTGGCCGGGCCCGTAGGACCCGAAAAGGCGGAGGACGATGACCGGCACGCCGCGCTCCTGCTGATAGGCGAAGCAGAGGTGCTCGTCGAAGATCTTGGACGTGGCGTAGGCCCAGCGCTTCACGCTGGTCTCGCCCAGGTAGAGGTCGTTCGTCTCCGCGAAGGGCAGGTGCGGGCTCTTGCCGTACACGTCGGAGGTGGAGGCGAGGACGAGCCTCGCCCCGACCCGGGCGGCCGCCTTCAGCATCGACTCGGTGCCGTGGGTGTTGACGAGGAGGGTGTCGAGGGCGTTGCCGTAGCGGGGGATCTTGAAGGCGGCCAGGTGCACGACCACGGTGGCGCCGGCGGCCAGGCGCTGCATGGCCGCCCCGTCGCGAACGTCCTCGCGCACGAACCGGAAGCTCCGGTGCTCGACGAGCGGCTCCACGTTCAGCATGGTGCTCTGGGAGAGGTTGTCGATGCCGCAGACGGCATGGCCACGCTCGAGGAGCGCGCGGCTCAGGTTCGAGCCGATGAAGCCCGCCGCCCCGGTCACCACGATGCTCTCGGTCATGCCGTCTCCGGGCGCGCAGCCGCCTCAGGCCAGCGACAGCTCCGCGAGCTGGAAGGTCAGGCGGCGGGGGTCCTCGCCGCCCGAGGCGGCGGGGACGAAGCAGCGGTTCATCCGCAGGGTGATCTCGAGCATGGGCGCCTCCGGCACGCCCGGCGGCAGGGGCACCTCGATCTCGAAGGGCCGGCTCCGGGTGAGGTCGAACCGGAGGAGGTACCTTCCGTTGAAGAGCACCTCGGCCCGGAGGGGCAGCACGCGCTCCGGTGAGCATTGCGCGGTGCCGGCGAAGCGCAGGCGCGTCTTGCCGCGCCAGTCCGGGAAGAGGAAGTATGCGCGGTCGGAGAGCCAGCGGTCCGGATAGGGGCTGGGCGGGAAGAGCCGGCTCAAGCGGCCGAAGATGAGGTTCGCCCCGAGGCTGCGCACGGACCGGCCCAGCCGCCGGAAGGCCGGGCGGTCCAGCCAGGGCAGGTCCCGCCGGATCCTCTCGCCCATCGCCGCCTGGTAGGCGTCCCACCCGTAATTGAAGTAGGCGGGAGGGAAACGGCGCCTCCCGTGGCGGCGCATCATCGACGCCAGCTCGGAGAAGCGATGCAGCCCGCCGGAGAAGGTCTTGGCGGCGGCATATTCCCTGAGGTTGCCCAGAAACTCGGGGATATATGCGATCTCGAAGCGCTTGGCAACCCGGATCCAGAAGTCCCAGTCCATCCCGTAGTGGAGCGATTCGTCGAGCATGCCCACCGCGTCGAAGACGCACCGGCGCCAGAACGCCGTCTGCTGCAGGATGTAATCGCTGAAGTAGACGAGCCGCCAGAGGCTGAAGGGCTCGGTGGACGGAAAGCGGCGGGTGACCCGGCCCGCCTCGTCGAGGAGGTATCCCTCCCCGTAGACCATCGCCACATCGGGGCAGGCCCGCAGGTACGCGACGGCCTTGGTGACCGCTCCCGGCACGTAGGTGTCGTCGGAGTTGAGCCAGGAGACGATCTCGCCCCTGGCCATCCGGAAGCCCTTGTTGATGGCCTCGGACTGGCCCCCGTCCGGCTCGGATATCCACCGCAGCCGTCCTTCGTGGCGGCGCAGGACCTCCAGCGTCTGGTCGGTCGATCCTCCGTCGACCACGATGTACTCGAGGTTCGGGTAGTCCTGGCCGAGCACGCTCTGGATGGTGTCCTCGATGAAGCGGCCCTGGTTGTAGGAAGGCGTGACGATGGAGACCAGCGGAAGGACCTCGGCCTGGGCCATGGATTCAGGTGGGTGGGTCCGGCCAGGGGCTCAGGGCGCGCTTCCCGCCCCGAGGCCCCGCTGCGCACGGCGGCCGCGATGATACCACTTGTGGTGCAGGTAGCCGACCGCCTGGTAGAGCCGCCTCCAGCGGGCGGGAGGCCCGAGCCACCGCCCGGGCCCGGCCGCCATCCGGTCGTGCCACAGGCCGATGAAGTACGTCCGGCCCACCCGGCCGAGCTGCGTCTCGCAGACGGCGAAGATCTCGCGCAGCACGTCGCGCCGCTCGGCCAGGGTCTTGGCTCCCGGATGCAGGCGCGTGGCGGCGAGGATGCGCGGCAGGTGCTCCAGCCGGCCGCCGGCCCGGGCCAGCCGCAGCCAGTACTCGTAGTCCATCGCGTAGCGCAGCGCCTCGTTGAACGGCCCCACTCGCCCGGCGACGCGCGAGCGCCAGAAGGCCGCCGGCTGGCAGACGACGTTCTCCTCCGCCAGGCGCGAGAAGGAGTACTCGGCGGTGGGATAGGCGCCGATGACGCGGTCTTCCTCGTCGACGTAGTCGGCGTCCCCGTAGACGAGATCGCATTCCGCGTTCCGGGCCAGGTGCTGCACCACGGCCTCCACCGCGCCCGGCCGTAGCAGGTCGTCCGAGTTGAGGTAGGCGAAGACCTCTCCGTGGGCCCCGGCAAAGCCGCGGTTCAGCGCGGCGCTCTGGCCGGCGTCGGGCTGCGAGTCCCACCGCAGGCGGTCGCCGTAGGAGCCGAGGATCTCCCGCGAGCCGTCGGTCGACCCCCCGTCGCAGACGATGTACTCGATGCGCGGATAACCCTGGCCGAGCACGCTCTCGATCGTCCGGCGCAGGAACCGGCCCTGGTTGAACGACGGCGTCACGATGGAGACGAGAGGCAGGCCTTCCATCAGCCCTCTCGCTGCGCCGTCCTCAGGAGCGTTCCCGGCGCGGCCCGCACCGACGCCAGTCGCGCGTAAGCGGCCAGGATGCGCGGGATCACGGCCGGCCAGCGAAAGCACTCCGCCCGTTGCGTTCCCCGGCCGGCCAGCTCGGCCCGGCGCGCGTCGCTGCTCCAGACCTCCGCCACCGCGCCGGCGATGTCTTCGGGCCGCCGGGGATCGAAGTAGCGCACCGCCTCCCCGCCCACCTCGGGCAGCGCCGCCGTCCGGGCGCAGGCCACCGGGCAGCCGCACGCCATCGCCTCCAGCACGGGCATGCCGAAGCCTTCGAAGAGCGACGGAAAGACGAGGACCCGGGCGGCGCGATACAGGGCCGGCATGTCTTCTTCGGCGACGAAGCCCAGGTCGCGGACCTGTTCGGGCCGCAGCCCGGCCTCCCTCGCCAGCGCGGCCACCGAGCGTCGTTCGCCTTCGAGCCGTCCCGTGCAGACGAGCGGCACGACCAGGGAGCGCTGCCGGGCAAGGCCGGCCAGGGCGGCCAGGAGCCGGGCGTGGTTCTTGTGGGGCCAGGGATTCGCCGGATACAGCGCGAAGTCTCCGCCCGGCAGGCCGTACCGCGATTCGAGACGGCCGCGCTCCCCCGGCTCTTCGCGCGGCCGGAAGCGGCCGGAGATCCCGACCGGCACGACGACGATCTTCTCCCCCGGCGTCCCGTAGCGGGAGGTCAGGCTGCGGGCGGTGAACTCCGAGGGCACGAGCACCAGGCGGGCCTGGCCGACGCCTCGCCGGTGGGCCACGGCGCGGCCGATCCGCTCCCGGAGGGGAAAGAAGCCGGGGTGGAACTCTTCCTGCATGTCGAAGAAGGTCAGCGCCACCGGCGTCTGCAGGTCGAGAGGCGGCAACCGCGTGGTCGCGAAATGAAGGAGGTCCAGGCCGAGGCCGTCGATCTCCGCCGCCCGCGGATGCGGGGCCGGCGGCCAGCCGAGGGCGAACCGCAGCAGCTCCGGCAGCGGGCGCCGCCGCGGAGCCGGAGCCTGGAGGCGGGCGGCCGAGAAGCGCGGCGAGGCGGGCAGGGGCGGGCTCTCTTCCGCCCGGGAGCAGAAGACGACGTACTCGTGGCCGGGGGCGTCGGCCTCCGCCAGGGCTCGCAGCAGCTCGCGGAGGTAGACCTGCAGCCCTCCCACCTGGCCGAGGCCGTAGCCGGACCCGCTGATCCCGATGCGCATCAGCCTCGAGCCTGGAACGAGTGACTCACTCCCGGGCGAAACTCAGCGCTCCCTCGTGCAGGCGGTAGGTCGTCCCGCACACGCTGCACCGGACGGTCTCCTCCGCGACGTCGAGCTTGACGCCGCACCGGCACATCCATCCCGTGAGGCGGGCCGGATTGCCCACCACCAGGGCGAAGTCGGGCACGTCGCGCGTCACCACCGCCCCCGCCCCCACGAAGGCGTAGACGCCGATGGTGACGCCGCAGACGACGGTGGCGTTGGCGCCGATCGAGGCTCCCCGGCGGACGAGCGTGCGCCGGTACTCGTCCCGCCGCACCACCTCCGCGCGGGGGTTCACCACGTTGGTGAAGACCATCGACGGGCCGCAGAAGACCGCGTCCTCCAGGATGACGCCGGCGTAGAGGCTGACGTTGTTCTGGATCTTGCAGTCGTCGCCCACCCGCACGCCCGGCGAGACGAACACGTTCTGGCCGATGTTGCACCGCTTGCCGATCACGCTGTCGCCCATGACGTGGCAGAAGTGCCAGATCTTCGTCCCCTCCCCGATCTGGCACGGCTCGTCGACGAGGCTGGTCTCGTGGACGAAGTAGGGCTTGTCGCTCACAGCCGCACCGGCCGGCCACCCTCCTCGACGGAGCGCTGGCAGGCCTCCAGCACCCGCAGCACCTTCAGGCCGTTCAGGCCGTCCGTGCGCGGGGTGCGCCGGGTGCGCACGCACTCCACGAAGTGGGCGAGCTCCTCCCGCAGCGGCTCCATCTCCGGGAAGAACAGGGTCGACTCCGCGGTCTGCCGGATGACCGGTTCCCCGTCCTTCCAATCGATCCCCTTGTCGAAGATCTTGAGCTTGCCCTCCTTGGCCACGTCGTCGAACACCCCCATCTTGCGGCTGCCGATCACCACCAGCTTCTGCTCCTTGAAGGGGTGGAGCCAGCTCACGAAGATGTGGGCCCGCAGCCGGCCCGGGAAGGCCAGGCAGGTCATCGTCACGTCGGCGATGTCGTGCTGGAGGTAGCTCTGACCGCTGGTGGAGGCCCACTCCGGCATGGCGCCGGTCAGGAGGAGGATGACCGAGATGTCGTGGGGGGCGAAGCTCCAGAGGATGTTCTCCTCCTTCCGCACCTTGCCCAGGTTGAGGCGGTTCGAGTAGACGTAGTGGATCTCGCCCAGCTCGCCCGCGTCGACGAACTCCTTCAGCTTGCGCACCGCGGGGTGGTACTCGAGGACATGGCCGACCATCAGCACCCTCTTCTCGCGCTCGGCCAGGGCCACCAGCTCCTCGGCCTGGGGCACTTGCAGGGCCAGGGGCTTCTCCACGAAGGCGTCCTTGCCGGCCAGCATCACCTTCTTGGCCAGTGCGTAGTGCTGATCGGCCGGCACCGCCAGCGCCACCGCCTGCACCCGGGGATCGGCCAGGGCGCGGCCGATGTCGGAGAGGGCGTCGACGCCCTTGTAGCTCGCCCGCACGCCGTCCAGCACCGCCGGGTTGGCGTCGACGACCGAGACGAGGTGCCCCATCTGGTGGAGGTTCCGGACGAGGTTCTTCCCCCAGTAACCGCACCCCGCGACCGCCACCCCTACCGCCGGCGACGCCACCTACTTGAGGCCCTTGTTGTGCTCCATGTCCATCCACATGGCGAAGAAGAGCATCTGCATCCCCATGATGAGGCAGAAGGCGTCGAAGATCGCCGCGTTGGGTGAGAGCGCCCCCACGCTCAGCCGCAGGAAGATGAGGTAGGCGCCGAAGAGCAACCCGCCCCCCACCAGGAACAGCCCGAAGGCGAGGAAGAACACCAGGGGGTGGAAGTCCCGGATGATGTACTTCTCCTTCATCCGCCAGAAATAGCACTTGACGAGAAGCCAGGACAGGCTGGGCACGACCCGCGGCAGTCTCATGCCCGACACCTCGCCGATGTTGTAGACGGGGCGGATCGGCACGTCGCGCACCCGGAAGTCGTAGTTGTTCAGCTCCACCAGCAGGTGGTTCGGGAAGCCGTAGCGCTTGTAGAGCCGGTCCAGGTGCAGCACCCGTAGGGCCTCGATCGTGATCGCGGTGTAGCCGGACTGACTGTCGGCGACGTGCCAGTAGCCCGAGGCGACCTTGGTCAGGAACGACAGCCCCGCGTTGCCCAGGTAACGGTGCCGCGGGATGATCTGCCACGCCTCGCCGGTGAAGAGGCGGTTGCCCTTGGTGAAGTCCGCCTCGTTCCTGACCAGCGGGGCCAGGATCTTCGGCAGGTCCTCGGGGTCCATCTGCGCATCGCCCGCCATCACCGCCACCAACGCGTTCTCGGACGGCGCCTCCTCCATCACCGCCTTGTAGCCGGACACGATGGCGCCCCCCACGCCCGCGTTCCGCTCGTGCCGGATGACCCTCAGGCGGCAGCCGATCCGGTCATGGCACGCGCCGAGGACCCGGCCGGTCTCGTCGCTCGATGCATCGTCGACGACCACGATGCGGTCGACGAGGGAGGGCATCGTGTCGAGCACCCTCCCGATCAGCTTCGCCTCGTTGTACGCGGGGACCACCACGGCCACCCAACGGCCCTCGAGCATCAGATTCGAGCACGGCGCGCTTCGCGCGCCTGAACGCCGCGTCCGCGGTCGGGCGCTTCCATCAAGCTTCCGCCCTCGCGGGAATGAATCCCGCTCGGGCGGGCAGGTGGCCCGACCGCGGTCGCGACATGGGCGGCTATTCTAGCTCGTAGACCCGCAGTTCCGAGGAATCGCGATACCGGAGCCGGAACCGCCCGCGCTTCTCGAGTTCCTCGGGACCGGCGATGCCGAAGGAAAGGAAGTCTCCCGGGGCGATGAAGACGTGGGTGAGGCCGTAGAGCCCGCCCAGCTTGCCGAGCGCGCGGCCCCGCAGGACCTTGTCCTCGGCGCGGTCGCGGCGGTCATCGTCGTCGGCCACGAGGAGGGTCGGAGCCCTCAGCACCCGGCGGCCCCCGAGGACCGCGATCTCGGGCGCGTAATCGGGGCTGGCCAGGAAGACCGACGAAGAAGGGGTCTCTCGACGCACCCAGGCCATGGCGGTCCGCAGCCGTTCCGCGATCGGCTCGCGGCTCTCGTCCATCAGCCGGTCGGTCCGGGTGGGAGTCCACCAGGTGAGGAAGCACGTCGGCGCGCCGGCCAGGACGAGCAGAGCGGGACTGAGCGAGGCCGGGGCGAAGCCGGCCAGCGCGCGGCGCCGGCCGAGCACGGCCGCCGCCTGCCTCAGCAGCGACGACAGGGGCTGCGCCGAGGCCAGGAGCAGGCCGAAGCGGTAGAAGGACTCGCTCCCCCACCCGTCGATCCCCAGGGGAAGCGCGCTCAGCAGGACGAGCGCCGCGCCCCCGAGGATCAAGGCCCGGCCTGCGGGAGCGAGGCGCGGCCAGCCCCAGGCCGCGAGCAGGCACCAGGGCACCTGGTCCAGCGTCAGCAGCAGCGTGGCGTCGGCGAGTCCGAGGCCCTCGGAGGCGCCATGGACGACGAGCCACGACGCCATCGCCGCGGCGCCGAGGCCGGTCGCGACCACTTCCCGGACGGCCAGACGGCCGAGGACGAGCGTCGCGGCCATGATCAGCAGGAGGAGCAACGCCGAGCCGGGATGGGCCCACAGGCCGGGGACGAAGCCCACGCCGCGGGCGGCGTCGAGGTCTCCGGTCGAGAACAGCAGGCACAGCGTCGCCGCCACCGGCGCGTCCTCGCGCCGCGGCCACAGCGAATGCACGAGGACCCCGAGGACGGGAAGGACCAGCAGCGGCAGCAGCGTCGGCCACAGGAGCAGCCACGCTGCGGGTCTCAGCCACGTCGCGGCCGGGATCCAGGCCTCGGCCGCGGGCGGCACGTCCACGAGAAAGCCCTGGCCGGGTGGGGCGCCCGCCGCGGCCACCGACATGTCGGCCGCCCGGCGGGTGAGCGCGGCGTCGAGGAACAGCCCGTAGGGTCGTCCGAGGGCCAGCACCCAGAAGCCTTCGGCGGCCAGCACGAAGGTCACCCCGGCCAGCAAGGAGAGACCCGGACGCGACCGCCCCGCGGCGAGCACCCACAGGAGGGCGAGCGCGAGCAGGAGGTAGCGGAGCAGGCCCGCATGCAGCGCGGGGTCAGGCACCCCCTGCGGCACGCCCAGCAGCTCCCCCGCCCGGAGAATCAAGACTCGCGCTTCTTCACTCGGTAGATGGCAACGTAGTCGCCGTCGGGGTCGCCGGTGAAGAAGACGCTCTGGAGATGCCGCTGCGCGCCGATGCGGCCGAGGTCGGTGCCGGAGTAGTACGTACTCAAGAGATAGGGGGTCACCACCAGGTAGCGCACTCCGTAACGGGCGGCGGCGGCCACGGCCGCCTCCGGATCCGGGCCGGCGACCAGCATCCCCTGCAGCCGCCACCTCTCGTCCCAGTCACGGGGCAGGGGCAGCGTGAGGCCGACGAGCGCCCGCCGGCCGGCGAGGGCCGCGACGTACCGCGCGAAGTCCGGGTCTCCGGCGATCACGTCCTGCGGCGCGGTCTGCCCGCGGATGAAGTCCGTGGCTTGCCGCAGCGGCGCCGCCAGCGGGGGGAGCGAGAGCGTGAAGTAGCCGTCCATCGATGCCGGGTTCCACCAGTAGGGCAGCGTGAAGGGCAGGAGCAGCGCTCCGAGCGCCGCGGCCCGGATCGCGGGCGCCACCGGCGGCCGGGCCAGCCATGCCGCCGCCCGTCCTCCGAGGTCCCAGCACCCGATGCCCGCGACCGCGGCCAGGAGGAAAGCGTTCCAGTAGTAGATCTCGTCGCGCTCGCGCGCGAGCTGAAGCGCGCTGAGGACGTAATAGGCCAGCCACAGCGCGAGGCCGCCCACCACCTGCGCCGCCCACAGCCGGCTGAGCCGGTCGCCGCGCCGCAGCAGGACGACGAGCCCCCACAGCCCGAGCCAGAAGACGAAGCCATGCCGGAAGGTCACCTCCATGAGGTGGGCGGAGGCCGGGTCGAGGGTCATGAGCGGGCTCCGGGTGAACGCCGGATAGCCGGCCACCAGCATGACGAGGTACGGGCTCACGACGAGGAGGTTGACCCCGATCACGACCGCGGAGTCCAGCGCGTCCCGCCGCGCCTCGCCCGGCCATCGCAGCATCGACAGGGCCGTGAACGCGGCCAGACCGACCACGAGGTAGAACATGTGGAGGACGAAGACCCAGCCCATCACGTGGAGGAGGAGACCGGTCACGAGCCGGCCGCGCCAGGTGCGGATGCTGGCGAAGGCCCTCAGCACGATCGGCAACATCACGAGTCCGAGAGCGTGGTTGGGCTTGAGGAGGAAGGTCATGGCCCACGGCACCCGGTATGGGCGGGTGGAGTCGAAGGGCATCGAGCACAGCAACGTCGCGAAGCCGGCGGCGAACACGGCTTCCCAGCGGCGGCCGCCCCTCTCCCCCGGGCCCGGCCGGAGCCCGAGAGAGATGGACACCGCGAGGGCCGCCATCATGATCAGCGAGAACCAGGGATACAGGCGAAGGACGCGCTCCACGTTCCAGCCCGAGACGGCCGCCACCAGCAGGCCCCAGAACGGCTCGAAGTGCATCTGGCCCACCTGCCAGGTCTGGAGGGGCGGGTTGCCGGCGGCCACGACCTGGCAGAGCGCGACGTTTCCCACCCGGTCACGGCTGGGGCCGAACGCGTAGATCCGCTGCAGGGGGTAGTTGGTCTCCAGCCATGCGAACGCGTTGGCGGCCACGATCCCGGCCAGCAGCCACCCGGCGCGGCGGATGCGAAGGAGAGCCCCGAGCCACAGCAGGCCCAGGAGCGGGTAGAGATGGCGGGCGGTGGCGAGGAACGCAGGCACGTCCAGGCCGTGGACGTCGATGCCCAGGAAGTTGGTGCCCGCGTCGCCCAATCGCCCGAGATCGTACTCCATGACCTGGCGCGGCGAGGGGGCTGCTAGAATGGCCGGCCGCTTCCATCGGGCGGCCGCCACCATGATCCGCGCGGTTTGCGCCGCCGTCCTCGCGCTCGGCGCCGTCAGCGCCGACAGCGCGCCGGCCCTGCTGCCGGACGCCTCCGTGCGCCTTCAGGCCGCGCGATACGCGCCCGCCGAGACCGACATGCACTGGCTCGGCTGGATCGGCGCCGGCGCCGGCCTGCTGGCGATCGACAAGGTGACCGCGTACCTCACGGCCGACGTCGAGACGATCATCGGCAACACGCGCCGGGCCTTCGACGCCACCCAGGCCAACTACCACCTCGAGCCCGGGCTGCGCGGAAGCCTGGGCGGAGGACGGGAGGCGACGCTGTTCTTCCATCACGTCTCGCGTCACCTGGTGGACCGGGCCAAGGCGGAGGCCGTGGACTGGAACATCCTCGGCCTGCGGTTCGCGGGACGCCGGCGGGGGCGGGTCCCCGTGGGCTTCGCGGCCAGCCTCGGTCACGCGACGCTCGCCTCGCTCGTCGGCTACCGGTGGGAAGCGACGGGGCACGTCGACGCGGCGATCGTTTCCGGCGAGAAGGCGGAGGCCTACGTGGCGGGCGACGCCCGTTTCGTCACCGTGGAGCGCTCGGCGGCGTTTCCCCGCGGTGATTTCCTGGACCGGTCGGCCGAGGCGGGCGCGCGCTGGCGCCGGGACGGGCGCACGCTGCAGACGTTCGTGGCCTGGGAGCGGCGCAACGACGTCTTCGTGGAGACCCCGGGCGCGCGCTCCCGGGCGCTCATCGGCTTCCGGATCCTATTCAATTCGGGGGGGTACAGAGCGGACGAAAGCACCCCCCCGCGCGCATTCGCGCTTTCCCCCCGGTCGCTCACTCGGGAGTGAATGCCTCGCGTTTCTTCATCAATGTCGGGGGGTACCGACACAGAAGCACCCCCCAAACCCCCCAAGTCGCTCGCTCGGGATGAATCCCTCGCTCGCTGCTTCTTGTCTCTCGCGGGCAGGCTACGAGCGCTTGTCGACGGCGCGGGCGAGCACGCTGCGCAGCTGGGCCTCGGCCGCCTTGCGCACCTCCATGTGGCGGCTCTCCACCACCAGCCGCTCGAGATACACGAGGTCCTCGGCCCGGTTCATGACCCGGACGAGGATCTGGCCGATGTGCCGGTCGCCGGAATGGTCCTTGAGCAGCTCCGCGTCCCGGATCCGCTTGGCCGCCTCCTGGCGGATGAAGAAGTGCCGGTCGCTGCGCACGACCTCCATGAGCAGCGCGTCGGCGTCGTGCTCGGGACCCAGCGCCTCGATCCGGAAGAGCAGATCGTCGTCGCTCAGCGCCAGCCAGCCCGCAGCGCCTCCCCCGGTGCCCTCCGGCCCTTCCTTCCAGGGCCGCCGACGCGCCGAATCGTCCTCATCCACCGAAGTCATTTCCTCTGGAGGAGACCTGATTCTAGTCCACGGCCGACGGCGGGGCTACGAGAGCGCGGCGGCCAGCCGCCGGAACTCCTCCACCACCGACTCCAGCGTGCGCTGCAGCTCGGCGGTGATCCCGACGAAGGTGAGGCCGAAGTCGTGGCCCTTCCCGCGGGCCTTGACCCACTTGACCTGCCCGGGCAGCCGTGAGGGGGAGACGACCCGCCCGAGCCGGACCTCCACCACCACGCGGGCGTGGGCGTGCGGCGGCTCCTCCTCGCTGGACACGCGCGCTCCCCGGATGCTGAGATCGGTGAGATAGGCCGGCAGCCGGCGCGGGCCGTCCACGACCACGCAGGGGACGACGTAGGGCTGGATCCGCGGCGTCTTCCGCTTCTCGGGGGGTGCGCTCACCCTACTCCTGGGGGAGCACCAGGCCCAGCCCCTCGTCCTCCTGGACGCGGGGCGCGGCGGCCGGGGCGTCGAGCCGGCGGACGACGCCGATGACCTTGTAGGCCCAGAGCACTCGGCAGACCTCGAAGTCCGAGAGAGTCGAGTCCTGGCACAGGGCCTCGAGCGTGGCGGGCTGGTTGAGCCCCGTGAGCAGGCTGAGCTTCTCCAGGGAGGGGCTCATCGAGCGCAGCACGTCTTCGTAGTCCGCCGAGCGCTCGTACCGCGCGTCGAGCCCGCCCACCGCCTGCTGGATCCGCTTCCAGGAGTCGATGCGCCGGATGCCCTCCACGATGATGTCCGGGGTGCTGATCTTGAGCGTGATGGACTCGGCCGGCACCGCGCCCTCCTGCATCCGGTACTGGCCTTCGGTCCATTGGAAGGCGCCGTAGATGATCTCCTGGGTGTGTTCCACCACCGCCCGCACCAGCTCCTTCGGCGCGAGCACCCCCTGCTCGACGAGTATGGCTCCCAGCCGCTTGCCGGGGGCGACGACGCGCCCGGCGTCCGCGAACTGCCGCAGGCTGATCCGGCCCTGACGCAGGAGCAGCTCGCCCAGCCGGTCGTCGGGGCTGGTCGAGGCCGCGAAGACCATGCGGCCCTGCTGCACGGTGACGCTGCGGCCCACCCCCATCTGGGTGAGGGTGAGGACGCCCGTCCAGCGCCGCTCGGACAATCCATGGATGAGCTCGGGAAAGTCTCGCTCGACCAGGCTTCCCTGCAGCTTCATGCGTTGTCCGCCAGGGCCTCGGCGATGCGGCCCCGTACCTCGGCGACGAGCCGCTCGCGGTCGTCGTAACTGTAACTCCCCGCCCGCACCGGGTCCAGGAGGCGGATGCGCACCGTACCCGGCCGGATGCGGAGTCTCCCCCGCGGCATCAGCTCGCGCACCCCCTGGAGCGCCGCGGGCACGATCCGGCTGTCCGCCTCGATGGCCGCGACGAAGGCGCCCTTCTTGAAGGCGCCCAGCTCTCCGGTGCGGGTGCGCGTGCCCTCCGGGAAGATGAGGAAGCAGTTTCCCTCCTGCAGCGAGCGCGCGGCGCGGTCGACGGCCTGGCGCGCCTGGAGGCGGTCGCCGCGGTCCACCTCGATGAAGCCGGCCACGCGCAGGACTTGGCCCAGGAAGGGGATCCTGAAAAGCTCCTTCTTGGCGATCGCCTTGAAGTCGAGCGCCAGGGCCTCGAAGAGGACCGGCGCGTCCAGGTGGCTCGCGTGGTTCGGCATCACCACCGTGTTGCGTCCGTCCCCGAGGTTCTCCCGGCCCTCGACGACGACCCGGGTGCCGCTCAGCAGGAGCGCGATCCCGATCCCGAAGCGGCCCAGCCGATAGAGGACCGCCGGCGAGCGCAGGAGGTGAGCCATCGGCAGCCCGACCAGGCTGGCCGCCGGCAGGTAGAGGCCCAGGAAGAGGAGGACGGCCGCGGTCCGGATCATGCCGCGGCGCTTCCGCTAATGGCGGCCGCGGTGTTCAGGACTCGGGATTGGGGTTCGGCGCCGCCAGCTCTTCGGACGGCTTGCCGTTCAGGAGGGCCTTCAACTCTTTGCCCATCTTGAAGTACGGGATCTTCTTCGGCGGCACATCGACCTTTTCTCCGGTCTTCGGGTTCCGTCCCTTGCGGGGGGCGCGGTTGCGGAAGCGGAAGCTGCCGAAGCCCCGGATCTCCACTTCCTGGCCGTTCTGCAGCGCGTTCACGATGCTGCGCAGCGCCGCCTCCACGATGATTCCTGCCTGGACCTGCGTGATCTCGAGCTTGCGCGCGACGATGTTGATGAGGTCGGCCTTGGTCATGGCGTTACGGGACGCATCATTCATCGCGACGCTCCGCGCCAGGGGTGAAGGACGAAGCGGAAGTCTAGTCCGCTGATCCGCCGAAGTCAAGGAGCCATTGGAAGATCCGTCCCGACCGGGCCTCCCTGCGCGAGCGCTGGTGTCGCGTGAGCCGCGAAGGCCGGAGCCGTCCTACGCGTCGGAGGCGCGGCGGCCGGCCCCGACAGGCTTCTGGATCGGCTTCTTGCCCGCCTTGCCGTCGGCGCTGAAGGTCTTGGCCAGCGCGCGGTCGACCCGCTCCTCGACGACGGGGGCCGGCTTGCCTTCCACTTCGGCGATCTCGCTCACCAGGAGGAACTTCGCCCGGTCCAGCATGCGTTTCTCCCGGAACGAGAGCGCCTTCTTGCGGCTGAGGAAGGTCAGCCCCTTCAGCACGACGGCCACCTCGTAGAGGCTGCCGGTCCGCATCTTGTCGGAGTTCTCCTTGAAGCGGCCCTTCCAGTTGGGATGCTGGTCGATCGTCCCGTCGGCGAGCAGGTTGTAGATCCGCCGGACGTCGGCGGCCGTGATCACATGGCGCAGCCCGACCCCGTCGGCATTCTGCTGGGGCACCCACACGCGCGAGTCGTTGGAGAGGATCCGGAGCTGGTAGAGGCTGATCTTCCCTCCCGGGACGGGACGGGTCTGGATGCTCTCGACGATGCCGATGCCGTGGTTCGGGTAGATGACCTTCTCGCCGACCTGGAACTCCACACTGACCTCTCTTTCCAAAGAGCGCGGGGGGGCTGGAAAGCCTGCAGGGAGCGCACGATTGTGATCCGAGGCCTTGATTCTAACAGAGAGTCGCCGCAGGGGCAAACGGCATGAACGCGAAGAATGGACTCTTCCGAAGCCGCCTAGTAGCGGGACGGCCCGGAGACGAGGGCTTCGACGCAGGCATCGACGTCGGCCTCGTCGTTGTAGAAGTGGGTGGCGATGCGCAGGCCCTCCGGCTTGCTGGTGACGTGGATGCCGCGCTCGCGGAGACGGGCCGCCGTCAGTCGGGGCTCGGCCACGGCGCACAGCGTCTCGCCCGAGCGGAACGGTCCGCCCGGCGAGAGTACCTCGATGCGCGCCTGCCGAAGACGGTCGGTCAGATACGTGTTGAGGGCCAGCACCCGCTCGGCGACGGCTTCCCTGCCGATGGCCGAGAGGTAATCGACCGCCGCGCCGAGGGCGAAGATGGCGGCGAATGGCGGGCAGCCGGCTTCTGTCCTGCGGGCCGCAGCGACGGTCTGGTAGCGCCGGTTGTCGAAGGCGAAGGGGTTCGCCACGCTCATCCAGCCGATCGCGCGGGGTGGGCGGCGGGCGAGCAGCGCGCGGCGCATGACCGCGAAGCCGGCTCCGTAGCCGGCGCACATCCATTTGTGCCCGGCGGTGGCGAAGGCGTCGATGCCGCTCCGATGCACGTCGACGGGAAAGGCGCCCGCCGACTGGCTGCCGCAGACGACCAGGTTCCGGCGGTCCTTGAGAGCACCGAGGGCGTCGAGGTCCAGCCGGCAGCCGTTGCTGAACTGGACGTGGCTCACCGCGATCGTGGCGGCGGCGGGGCTCCCCCGGGCCGCGAACATCGCGGCTGGCAGCGTGCCCTGCTCGGGAGCCAGGAAGCGCACCTCGACGCCGCGGTGGATCCACGGCAAGGTGACGGTCGGGAACTCGGGCTCGGCGGCGAGCACCGGTCCGTCCTCGGCCAGGAGGTCGACGATCAAGTTGATGCCGGTGGACGTGTTGGGGACGAACGCGACCTCATCGGCCTCCGCGCCCACGAAGCGGGCCACTCGGGCGCGAACGGCCTCCTTCTTCTCCATCCACTCGTCCCACGCCGCGTCGCCTTCCTCCTCGAGCTGCCGGTAGAAGGCGTCGACCGCCGCCCGCACCGGCCGCGGCGTGGGGCTGCCCGCGGCGGCGTTGAGGTAGACGCAGCGGGCGAGGGCGGGGAAGTCGCGCCGGATCTCGGTCCACTGCGTGGTCATCACGCGCGATTCTATCGCCGCGGTGACCTGCTTCGGCAGGGACGTCGGGCATGCTCTCGACGTTCGCCCGCAAGCGGAGTGGGACGCCGTTCACCGGCTGATCGCTTCCGGCTTGAACGACTGCGCCGTCGCGCGCCACCGGCATCCCGCGCCCGACGGTCAGGGACTGGCGCCACCAAGGTTCGAATGGATCGGAAAGGGCTCGCCGGAGCAATTGCCCGCGGTGTGATCGCGTCGCATGGGATGAGACAGCATATGCCTACTTGCTGGGCCTCTGCCGCATCCTCAACCGCGTCAATGGCACGGGCTATCCTCGCTACCACTTCAGCAACAAGTCCAGCGGAATAAGGCAGGTCTTCCGTGCGGCATGCGTTGACTATGGTGTTCACTGCACAACACCGCGAAGAGACCTGCTGTCGGTCGCGTCGTGGGGCCCAAGAAATGAAACGTTCGCGTGCTTGCCGTAAACTAGAAGGCTGGCCGGGGTGGTGGAACTGGTTTACACGATAGACTCAAAATCTATTGGGCTTCGGCCCATGCGGGTTCGAATCCCGCCCCCGGCATAGCGCCAATGCGCGCTACCAGCCGCAGGCGCACCTGGTCGGATGACCAACTCTGCCTGCGCTGCGGGTGCCGCGGAGTCCGACGTCATTCAGTCCAGAGGCGCAGATTGGTCTCCACTGGGCGGCGCCTCGACGCAGAGGCCACCCGCGCTCGCGCCTTCGTGGCACGCCCGCGCCCCTCCTTCAACGCGTAGAGCGCGCGCAAGGACTCCCGCTGTGCGAAGGTGAGCACCACGTCGCCCCCCGGGCGAGCTCGGCCTCGTACAGAGCGCCGTTGAGCCGCCGGAAGACGTCGCCCTGCTCTTCGCGCGTGTACGGCGAAGTCCGCATAGCCGATGGCGAATACGTTCGCAGGCAGGAAAGCGGGCGCCGCTCGCCAGGTGGCGCTGCGCGTCGTAGGTCCCGCCGCGGCAGTTGAGACAGATCTGGGGCAGCGGCCGGATCCCATGTCGTCGAGGGCCGCCGTGTCGGCGCGCCGCCCGGCGTCGTAGACCGCGAACTGGACGCCGTAGCCTTCGCCGTGGGCCTCAGCCAGGGACGGCTGGGAGGAGCAAAATCGCAATAGGAGCCCTCCGTCGCTTCGGGCAGACCTCCCGGACGCCCGGCAAGAACACCCGCCACACGCACCAGAGCGCATCGTATCAGCCTGGGCTATTACCAGTGTTTTCAGAGAGATGAGGACTATTCCCTGCGTGGCATGAGAAATGCTTTGGATGAAGGCGCCCACGGGAAGTCCGGGGGGCGAAACGGAGGATGACATGGCCACGACATTGGAGATCCGGCGAGTCGAGGGTCTGCGCTACGCGCCCGCCCGCGCCCGCTGGGCGACGGTGCGGATCGAAACCGAAGGCGCGGTCTACGTGGGCCGGATCTACGTGCCGGAGACGAAGAAGCGGCTCTCCGACGTGATCTCGGACGAGCGCATGTTCCTCAGCCTCACCGATGTGAAGGTCAACGACGCCCAGACGGTGGAGTCGTTCGTGGCCCTCAACAAGCAATACGTGAAGACGATCCGGGTCCTGGACGAGGGCCAGCCCGAGGCGCCCAAGCGCCTGAACTGAGGCCGGCCCGACCCTCTACTCCGGCGCCCCGAGGTCCTTCTCCAGGAACCGCGTGCCCGCCACCGGGTTGTAGCGGTAGGGAGGGATCGGCCGGAAGCCGAGGGAGAGGTAGAGGGCGATCGCCTCCCTCATGCCGGGCAGCGTATCGAGTCGCATGCGCGCATAGCCCGCCGTCCGCGCCTCTTCGATCAGCGTCCGGGCCAGACGGCGCCCCAGGCCCGTCCCGCGGGCCCCAGGGCGAACGTACAGGCGCTTCGCCTCGCATACCCCGGCTTCCAGCGGCCGCAGCGCGGCGCAGCCGACCGCGCGCTTCCCGTCGAAGGCCAGGAGCAAGCGTCCCCGCGGTGGGGCGTACTCGCCGGGAAGCCCGGCCAGTTCCGACTCGAAGCCCTGGAAGCCCAGGTCGACATCCAGCGAGGCCGCGTACTCGCGGAAAAGCACGCGCGCTTCGGCCAGGCCGGCCTCGCCTCGAGCGGGCCGAATCTGGATGGGGGCCATCGACACGCACTCTAACCCGCCTTGCCGCTCGCCGGCGATTCCTCTAGAGTCGCGGCCATGAGCCAGGACCACGCCGGCACCGCTTTCGAGGCCTTCGTGGCCCTCATCGCGCGATTGCGCGGGCCGGAGGGCTGCCCGTGGGACCGTGAGCAGACCCACCGGAGCCTGAAGCCCATGACGATCGAGGAGGCCTACGAGGTCCTGGAGGCGATCGACCGCGGTGACGACGAGCACCTGGCGGGTGAGCTCGGGGATCTGCTCCTCCAGGTCGTCTTCCACGCGCAGATCGCCTCCGAGCAGGAGCGTTTCGACATTGCGGAGGTGGTGGAGCGGGTGGCGGACAAGATGGTGCGCCGCCATCCCCACGTCTTCGGAAGCGTGCCCGCCGCCACCAGTGGCGACGTTCTCCGGAACTGGGAGGCGCTGAAGCAAGCCGAGCGCGCGGAGAAGGCGGGCGAGGCCGGATCCCTGCTCGACAGCGTCTCGTCCGCCCTGCCCGCCGTGCTGGAGGCCTACCAGATGACGACCAAGGCCTCGCGGGTGGGCTTCGACTGGCCGGGGGCGGAGCCGGTCCTCGAGAAGATCGACGAGGAGACGGCGGAGCTCAAGGCCGCCGTGCGCGCGGGCCAGGCCGCGGCAGCGGCGGAAGAGGTGGGGGACCTGCTCTTCGCGGCGGTCAACCTCGCGCGCCTGCTCGGTGAGGACCCGGAATCGAACCTGAAGGCGGCCAACCGGAAGTTCCGCTCGCGCTTCCGTTACATCGAAGAGCGGCTCGAGCAGCGCGGGCTCTCTCCCGCCGATTCGAGCCTCGCCGAGATGGAAGCGCTCTGGCAGGAAGCAAAGGCCCGGGAACGGAGCGGACGCTGAGCCTGCCGACCGAGGACACCCGCCGCTGGGTCCGGGACCGGGATGGACTTGCTCGACTCGGCGAGTCCCTCACCGGACGCGCGGCTCTCGCCCTGGACACGGAGTCCGACAGCCTCCACCACCATGTCGAGAAGGTCTGCCTCGTCCAGCTCGCCACCGACCGGGGCGAGGCGTGGCTCGTCGACCCTCTCGCGCTGCGCGACCTCTCGCCGCTGGGCCCGGTGATGGCCGACCCGGGCGTGCTCAAGGTGCTCCACGGCGCCGATTACGACGTCACGACGCTCAAGCGCGACTTCGGCTTCCGCTTCGCCGGCTTGTTCGACACCATGATCGCCGCGCGCTTCCTCGGCCGGCCCCAGATCGGCCTGCAGGCCCTGGCCCTCGCCGAGCTGGGGGTGTCCCTGTCGAAGGAGAGCCAGCGCGACGACTGGTCCCGGCGCCCACTGACTCTCCTCCAGGAGGCGTACGCGCTGGCCGACGTCGCCCACCTGCTCCCGCTCCAGGCCCGCTTCGCCGGGGAGCTGCACGACCTGGGCCGGCTGGCGTGGGTGGAGGAGGAATCGGCCGCGGTGGGGGGCCTGGAAGCCGCCCGGCGCGGCCGCGACCCCGAGGCCTATCAGAAGGTAAAGGGCATGAGGCGGCTCTCTCGCCGGCAGCAGGCGGTGCTCCGCGAGGTCCACGCCTGGCGAGAGGCGCTGGCCGAAGCCACCGACGTGCCGGCCTTCAAGCTCGTCTCGGCCGAGGTCCTCCTGGAGCTGGCCGAGCGCGCGCCGCGCAGCCTGTCCGAGCTGTCCAGGTTCCGCGGACTGTCGCCGCGTGTCCGGGCCCGCGGCGCCGAGCTGCTGGCCGCCATCGACCGCGCCCTCTCGCTGCCCGACGCCGAGCTTCCCCGCCTCGGGCCGCCCCCGACCCGGCCGGTGCTGCCGGAGGCCGTCCACCGCCGCGTCGAGAGGCTGCGCGCATGGCGGGCGAAGGAGGCGGCCCGTCTCCGGGTCGACGTGTCGGTTGTGCTCCCCCAGCGGCTGCTGGAGCGGCTGGCCCAGGCCGGTCCGAGTGAGCCGTCCGCGCTGGGGCAAGTCGAGGGCCTCCGCCGCTGGCGGATCGAAGCCTTCGGCGAGGCGCTGCTGGACGCCGCGGCCTCCTAGCCCCGTCCGGCCATCGTCGCCAGGAACCCGTTGGTCCGCTCCTCCACCACGTCCCAGTCGTACTCACGCCGGACGTAGGCCTTCCCGGCCGCGCCCAGCGCGGCGCGCAGCCGCTCGTCGCCGGAGAGCCGGCGCAGCGCGGCGGCGAACTCCGAGTAGCCGCGGTAGAAGAGGCCGCCCCCGCTGCGCACGCACTGGCCCTCCAGGACGCGGCAGGCCGAGTTGACGAGGACCGGCCGGCCCATCGCCCACGCCTCCAGGACGACGACGGACAGGCTCTCGTAGGCGCTGGGCATCACCAGGGCCTCGCAGCCGGCCAGGAGCGCGAACTTTTCCTCTTCGGTCACGAACCCGAGGTGGAGGATCTTCGGGTGGACCGGGATCTCGAGCGCCGGCCGGCCCACCAGGACGAGGGGCGGCGCTTCGGGCCACTCGGCGCGGAGCTGTCGATAATACGAGAACAGGCGATCCGCTCCCTTGTTGCGGTCGATGCGGCCGACGTAGAGCAGATAGCGCGGCGGCACGCCGAAGCGCGCCTTCACGTCCACGGCCGGCCAGCCGGCGGGGACGTTGATGCCGCTGCCGACGACCGCGCCCGGCACGCCAACGTTGCCGCTCACGCCCTGGACCAGCGAGCGCTCCTCCGGCGTGAGGTAGAGGATGCCGCGCGGCGCGCGGAACAGGGACGCGAAGACCGGCAGCTCGATGGCCGGGTCCTCCTCGGCGGTGGGAACGAGCACGGCCCGGCCGGCGACGGGGGGCAGGCCGAAGAAGGTGTGGTAGTAGCGGTAGGAGTAGAAAACGAACAGGTCGATGTCGCGCCGGCGCGGCAGCGACCGCACGAGGTCCGGACAGAAAGGGCCGTTCTCCACCACCCATTCCCGCTCGTCGGCCAGCGAGTGCTCTTCGTGGAAGACGAGGTCGGATACGAGCGCGAAGCGACGTTCGGAGCGCGGTCGGGCCACCGGGTAGCGGGTGACCGGGACGCCGTCGACCCGGTCCGGGCCAGGCGGGTAGTGGTCGAGCCACTCGAGGTAGTCGAGGGCGCAGGTGGTGGCGACCTCCACCTGGTGGCGCCGGGCGAGGCGGCCGGCCAGCCACCGGCAGTGCAGCTCGGAGCCCCCCGCCACCTCCAGGCCGTAGCGCTGGATGACGAAGCACAGGCGCATGCTTCAGCCGCGGCCGGCCGGACCGCTCGTGGCCAGCGCGAGCAGCCGCTCGTACTTTTCCATGATCAGGGGCCACGAGTAGTGCCGCTCGAAGTACGCCCGGCCGGAGCGCCCGAGAGCGTCGGCCTCCGCCGGGCGCGAGAGCAGCCAGGTCAGGGCTTCCGCGAACTCCTCGTAGGCGCCGTAATAGAGGCCGCCCCCCGCCCGCTGCACCTGGCCGCGCAGCACCGTGCAGCGGCCGTTGACGAGGCCGGGCCGCCCCATCTTCCACGCCTCCAGCAGCGCCATGCAGAGGCTTTCGTAGGGGCTCGGGTGGACGAGCAGCCGGCTGGCCCCGATGACCGACAGCTTCTCCGCGTCGGAGAGCATGCCCAGGTGGGTGACGTTCACGTGCACCGGGACGGGCAGCACCGCCTTGCCGACCAGGACGAGGTTCAGGTGGGGCGCCTGCTCTCGCACGTAACGCGCGAACTCGTCGAACAGCCGCGCGCAGCCCTTCTCCCGCTCGATCCGCCCGACGTAGACGACGTAGTCGCCGAGGACGTCCAGCCGGCGGCGGATCTCGTCCGGCGGCACGACCGGCGCGTCCTCGATCCCCACCCCCACTACGTCCCCGGGCAGCCCCTCGGCCCCGCTCACCTCCAGCAGCAGCTCACGCTCCTCGGGAGAGTTGAAGGCCAGGGCGGCCGGAAGGCGGAACAGGTCGCGGAAGATCCGGAGGCGCACCGCGTTGTCCTGCTCTGCGGTGGGCACGAGGATGCTCTTCGCGGGGTGGACGCGGAGCCCGTGATAGGTGGTCCAATAGCGGTACGAGAAGAAGATCAACGCGTCGTAATCGGAGCCGTGCGACTCCAGGTGCCGCAGCAGCCCCGGCGCGACCGGGCCGTGCTCCTCCATCCACCGCCGCTCCTCTTCGTCGCTGTGCTCGAAGAAGTGCACCTTGGAGGACAGCTCGTCGAAGCCCTCGGGAGTGCGCCGCCGGGAGACCGGGAAGCGGCGCACGGGCAGGCCACCCACCTTCGTCTCTCCCGGCTCGTAGGCGTTCTCCCACGTGAGGTAGTCGACCGCGCACGTGGTGAGCACCTCCATCGCGTGCCGCTCGGCCAGGTGCTGGGCGATCCAGCGCGCGTGCAGCTCGGCCCCGCCGATGACCTCCTCGCCGAAGCGCTGGACGACGAGGCCGATCCTCATCGGGGGGGGTGGGTCCCCCTCTCGCGCTCCAGCGCTTCGCAGCGGTGGCGCAGGGCCTGCAGCTCCACCTGCAGGCGAGCCGTCTCGCGCACGTTGTTGTGCAGCAGGTGGGCAAAGTAGAGGTTGACCTGCGCCTGGCGGTTGAGCACGTGATCGGTGTAGAGGCGCACGAAGGGACGCACGGCCTTCTTGGCCAGGATGAGCGCGCGGCCGAACAGTCCGGGCCGGGTGGTGCGGATCAAGTAGTCCACGGAGATGTTCCAGTCGTGGGTCGGGCCCAGGAGGCGCTCGAGGAGCTTGCCGTCGATGCGCGCCTCCTCGCCGTAGGCTCGCAGGCGCAGGGCGGCCAGCGATTCGACCTCTTCGTCGGTATAGAGCCCCTGCTCCCGCTTCTTCTGGATCGACTCGCGGATCTCCTTCATGATCCGCACGACATCGACTGGCGGGCCGTCGGGACCGGACGGCTCTGTCATCGCGATTTCCTCCCTTGCGTCGGGTGATTCTACGCGGTCTTACAAAAGAGCCGGGATCGCTCGACAAAACCAACACCGGATCAAGGACATAGGCGGCCAGCAACGTGGCATCCCGCTTGCTCGCTGCTAACCTCCATGAAGTACATCATGGGCGCATCGCTCCTGTTCTCATGTTTCCTTCCCGGACCCGCCGCACCCGCGCAGGCGGAGACGGCGACGTCGTTCGTCCAGGCGACGTTCCTCGGCCGCAACGCCGCTCAGGGCACGCTCATGTTCCGCGACATGAGCGGACGCCAGCGGGCCGAACGAGCGAGCGCGGAGGCGGCGGCGGGCCTGGGGGGAATCCGTCCGGGGGACGAGGTGATCCTGGCCATCGCGGTCGCGGCCGGACGGCCGGTCGTGACGAAGGTCCGGCCCGTGCGCCGGGCCCAGCCGGCTCCGGCGGAGCCGGCGCGGGGGGCGGTTGTGCATTCTGTCCCGCTCCGCCGCGCATGGCCCAATCCCTACGTCAAGGGCCGACCGGATGGCCGGCCGGGCGAGTCGGCTCCCTAGGCCGCGGCCAGGATGAGGCTCGCGTCCCCGAACTCGTGGCCGCGGTAGCCGGCGCTCTCGGCGTGGGTGTAGGCCGCGTCGAGCAGCGGTGGGGCCACGAAGGCGCGTAGCAGGTCCAGGTGGCTCGACCCCGGCTCGTGGAAGCCGGTGAGGAGCCCGTCCACGACCTGCGGGACGAACGGGGGGCGGACGACGAAGCTGGTGGTGCCCGGCCCGGCCACCAGGCGTCCATGGTCGTGCGCGCAGCCCTCGAGCGCGCGCACTACCGAGGTCCCCACCGCCACCACCCGACCACCGGCCGATCGCGTCCGGCTGACCGCGGCCACCGTCCGGGGGGGAATGTCGTAGCGCTCGGGCAGCGGCAACGACCGGTCGATCGCCGGCTCGCCGGTCGACGACAGGCCCGCCGCATGAGTGACGGCGGCCAGTGCGACCCCGTGCGCCCGCAGGGCCAGGAGCAGCTCCCCGCTCAAGGGCCGGCCGGCCGAAGGCAGCTCCGCCGCCCATGGGCGCGAGGCATAGACGGTCTGCACCTCGGAGAGGGCGAGCCCCGCCCCGAGGTGCGCATACTGGACGGGCCGGCCCAGGCGATAGAGAGCGGTCCAGAGCGCCGCATCTTCGGCATCGAACCGCAGGTCCACCAGCCGGGGCGAGAGGGGGTAGGCGCAGATGAGGGTGGCGGTCAGCCCGCCGAAGCAGACGACATCTCCAGGCCGCAAGCGCGGCGGTGGCGGACGGTCCTCCGTCCGCGTGCGCCAGTCGCCCTCGCCGAAGAGCACCGCCCGCCATCGGCCGGGACTGACGTCCGCCAGCAGCCGCACCTCCACGCTCTGGCCGCTGGCCGTCCTGCCGGCCAGCGACGCCGGGATTGTGGCCGCGTCGTTGAGCACCATGAGGTCGTTCCGACGCAGCAGGCCGGGGAGGTCGGCCAGGCGCCCGTCACGGAAGCGGCCGCCGCGCGGGTCGAGGTGCAGCAACCTCTCTTCCGCGCGGGGTCGCGGCCGGGTCGCCGCGATCACGACGCTTTTCCCTGCCCGGAGGCGGCGGCGGTGCCCGTCACCTCCAGCCGGGCTCCGTTCGGAATCGATTCGGCCCGCCGGAGGAGGCGCACGATGCGCTCGGCCACCACGGCCGGATCGCCCAGCGTCGTCCGGTCCGCCTCCGGCACCGCCTCGGCGTGCATGCGGGTGTCCATCTCACCCGGATCGACGCTCAGGAAGCGCACGCCGGTGCCGTCCAGCTCCGCGGCCCAGATCCGCGCCAGGTGGTCGAAAGCGGCCTTCGAGACGCCGTAGGCTCCCCACCGCGGGTAGGGCACCAGCGAGGCATCGGAGGTGACGTGGAGCACCAGGCCCCGCCCGCGCAGGACCATGCTCCCCGCGATCGCCCGGGTGAGGCGGAACGGCCCGGTCACGTTCACGGCCAGCGCGCGCTCCATCTGGGCGTCTCCGGTGTCGAGCAGCAGGCGCAGCGGCACGGCGCCCAGCGTGCTTGCCGCGTGGACGAGCAGGTCGATGGGCCCGACGAGCGCCGCCGCCGCTCCGGCCAGCGCGGTGGCCGAAGGGGCGTCGCCGACGTCGCCGGCCAGCGCGTGCGCTTCCCCCCCCGCCGCCCGGATCGCTCGGGCCACCGCTTGCAGCTCCCGCTCCTCCCGCGCCACCAGCGCCACCCGCGCCCCGTCGCGGGCCAGCCTCCGTCCGAGGGCCGCGCCCAGGCCCCGGCTCCCGCCGGTGACCAGCGCCGCCGCGCCTTCGATCCTCATGGTCCCCTGCCTCCACCATGAAGCTACGCGCGGTGCGCCAATCTATCAACAGCCTTGCCAATGCATTGGCGGACGGCTAATCTGTGGGCATGAGCGCCTCCCCGCTCACTGGTCGGCTGTCCAGACGCCTGGCCGCCAACCTCCGGCAGCTCCGGGAGGCCCGCGGCCTCACCCAGGAGCAGATCGCGAGGCTGGCCGGCCTGCCCCGGGCGACGTGGGGCCACCTGGAGTCGGGGGAGGCCAACCCGACCCTGGCGGTGCTCCACCGGGCCGCGCTCGCCCTCCAGGTCCCGCTCGAGGAGCTGACCAGCAGCCCGCGCTCCTCGGGCCGGCTCTACCGGCGCGACGACCTGCCCACCCGCAAGCAGGGCGACGTCCTGCTGCGCAAGCTGCTCCCCGACCGCATCCCAGGCGTCCTCATCGACCGCATGGAGCTGCCGCCGCGCGGGCGCATGACGGGCGTGCCCCACATGCCGGGCACCCGCGAGTACCTGACCTGCGAGACGGGCGAGATCGTCCTCGCCGTGGCCGGCGAGCAGTGGCGCCTCGCCCCCGGGGACGTGATGACCTTCCGCGGCGATCAGCGCCATTCCTACGCCAACCCGGGCTCCCGTCCGGCGGTGGGCTACTCGGTGGTGCTGCTGGCGCCCGTGGAGTGAGCGCCAGCCGGACGCCTCTCCAGTCAGGCAGGCGGCTGAACAACTCTTCCCGCGCAAGCGTCCGGCGCGCGCAGCGGAGCGTCTCCTCGGTCGCCTCGCGGCGGATTCACTCCGACGCGAGGCGCTCGATGATGGCTT